>Ga0172381_10005490_pt1 | contig 12847 bp, 13 predicted proteins | sample Leawel6488metaG_FD_119754 | JGI IMG/M metagenome (GOLD analysis project Ga0172381, IMG submission 119754) | Leachate microbial communities from a municipal landfill in Southern Ontario, Canada - Leachate well 64-88 metaG | ecosystem: Engineered > Solid waste > Landfill > Unclassified | place...
CTGGGCAGAGCCGAAGCCTTTGCCAGCAAGAACAACGTGATCATGAGCATTGCCGATGCCATCGGGATGGGGCTGGGCTTTACCCTTTCCCTGAGTGTGATCGCCACTTTCCGTGAGATCCTGGGTGCCGGCACATGGCTGGGCATGAAAGTTACTCCCATCACCTACGACCCGATGCTGATCGCGATCCTGGCTCCCGGAGCCTTTATAACCCTGGGCCTGCTGATGGCGCTGATGAATATGATAAAGGAGAAGAAATAATGGGATATCTCGGTGAAATCTTCGTGATGGCGATGACCGCCATCTTTATCCAAAATTTCGTTCTCTCCCGCTTCTTGGGTCTCTGCCCCTACCTGGGTGTTTCCAAAAAGCTGGATTCCGCCCTGGGAATGGGGATGGCAGTGATCTTCGTGATGACCCTGGCCAGCGCGATTACTTTCCTGATAAACAAATACCTGCTGCTACAATTTGACCTGATGTATCTGCAGACCATCGCCTTCATTCTCACCATCGCCGCTCTGGTCCAGTTTGTGGAAATGGTGATCCAAAAGAACGCCCCCGCACTCTACAAATCCCTGGGGGTATTCTTGCCACTCATCGCCACAAACTGCGCCGTGTTGGGTGTGGCAATCCTAAATACCACCGCATTCAGAAGTGACGGCATCAGTGCCTACAATTTCCTGGACAGCGTGTTAAACGGATTCTTCAGCGGACTGGGCTTCACCGTCGTGTTGCTGGCCATGGCAGGTCTGCGTATGCGTCTGGAAAAAGCTGAACTTCCCAAAAGCATGAAGGGAATGCCCATCGCCCTTATTCTGGCTGGCATTATGGCTCTGTCCTTCTACGGCTTCATGGGCTTCAAAATCTAAGGGAGGAAATGTGACTTTGATCTTATTACAAACCGCCTCCACTTTCAGCACCATCGGCTTACCCATATTGATAATCGGCGCTTTGGGACTGGTTTTCGGCCTCATCCTCGCCATAGCGTCCAAGGTCTTTGAAGTGAAGATAGATCCCCGCGTGGAAGAAGTGCTAAACGCCTTGCCCGGAGCTAATTGCGGAGCTTGCGGCGCAGCAGGATGCGCAGGTTATGCGGAACGCATCGTGAATGAAGGCGAAGCCGTGAACAAATGCGCTCCCGGAGGTGCCAATGTGGCAGCGATGATAGCCCGGATAATGGGACAAGACGCCGCTGCCATGACGCAGAAAGTAGCCGTGATCCATTGCAGCAGCGGGGGTGTAGACAACACAAGCTGGAAATACAACTACGAAGGCGTGGAATCCTGCAAGGCAGCAATAAATGTGGCCGGTGGACCCAATAACTGTGCCTGGGGTTGCATGGGCTTAAACGACTGTATGAAAGCTTGCCAATTTGATGCCATATCCCTAGATGCCAACAATATGAGAGTGATCGATTATACCAAATGCACCGGTTGCGGCGCTTGCGTGAAAGCCTGCCCCCGCGATCTCATCATGCTCATTCCCATCAATCGCACCGTATATATCAAATGCTCCTCTCAGGATAAGGGTCCCGACGCCAAAGCTGTCTGCGGCAGCACTCATCCCTGTATCGGCTGTGGCATCTGCTCTCGCAAATGCCCCGTTCAAGCCATCACCATACAGAACAATCTGGCGCGCATCGACTATGATAAATGCATCAATTGCGGTCTCTGCGCCACAGTCTGCCCCACCAAGGCCATCCAGGATCTCATGGCAGGTATGCGCAAGAAAGCGGAGATCAATCCCGAACTGTGCATCGGCTGCACTATCTGCGCCAAAGTATGCCCGGTTCAAGCCATTGCCGGCGAATTGAAACAAGTTCACAATGTGGACAAAGATAAATGCATCGGCTGCGAACAATGCGTGGCCAAATGCCCCAAAAAGGCCATCGAAATGACCTGATCCAAATCTCTTAATACAGTGCCGGATCCCCCCATGGGTCCGGCATTTTTTTTCCCGCGGCACCATCGAAGAGCGTAACAAAGAGAAGCTCCAAAAGCCCCTATCACATCTTACTCCTCTCAATTGCGCCCTGCTCCCGGTGAGTTCAATCCGCTTTCTATTCACTCCCGAGCACATGAATATCGCACCAGCCATAAAGCCCCAAAGAAATCGTGCCCCTCGGAAATGAGTGGCACGGGATTTTGACTTAGGAGGTTGCACACTGTGGTTTGGAGTAACCACATTTATCGGCAGGGGAATGCCGATTGAGGAGTCGAATATATGGAGCGCAAGTTACGTGCCAAATCCTTACTTATCGTATCTTGTTGTCTCTCTATGCATAACGCTATTATCACCAAAGCTGATAAGGCAAAATTGTGGATTAATTCTGTTGATTTGTAGATATATTTCCACAACAGACCTGTTTATCGGAGAGCTCTTAGAGGCAGTGTTTTAAAGTAATCACAAAACAAATTGACAAAAAACCATGTGAGCAGTTATTGTATTTAGAGATAAATCTCTCAACATTAAGTGAAGGTCATAGAAAATATTAAGGAGAATCAAAATGAAAATTGAAATTGCAAATGGAGAGATTGTAGATCGCGTTACAATCTTGGCAATCAAACTGGACAAAGTAAAAGCTCCAGAAAAACTGCAGAATATCCGCAATGAATATCAGGAACTTCTACCTGCAATGTACGATATTGGCATATATGAAAAGGATGAGGTGTACTCAAGAACTTCTTAAAACAAATCTCAACTTATGGGAAATTGAAGACAAATTGCGCGTTAAAGAAGCAGCAAAATGCTTTGATGATGAGTTTATCCAACTTGCTCGCAGCGTATATTATCAAAATGACATTCGGGCAGCACTAAAGAAGAAGATTAACCTGCAAACAGGTTCAAAAATTGTAGAAGAAAAAGATTACGTGCAATATCAATGAAACCATTTGCTACTGCAGAAATTAAAAGCATCTTATTGGTGCAGTTAGGTCCATTTGGTGATGTACTGCTAAACACATCCTACTTGAATGTTTTAAGACGGAAGTTCCCGCATTCCCGTATTGACTTTTTGGTATCTAAACCCTATGACTCTGTGCTTTATAGGCATCCTGCATTAGACCATATTGTAAGCTTTCCCAAAAAGAAAGGCTTGGCTTATGTGGGTGAGAGAATTAGAACGTTTTACCGAGTTTGGAAAAACCACTACGATCTTATAATCGATCAGCAATGCGGTACTGGATCCGGTCAGATTGTGATGTTCAGCCACGCCAAATACCGTTTAGGGTTTGAAAACAGTAAATTTGCAATTTTCTACAATATGGTGGCAAGCAGGGGACCAAAACGCTATAGCGCATCTACAAAATTTGATGTGCTCGCCCCTTTAGGGATTGTGGAAGAGCCCTATGAGTTGTACTATTATGTAATGCCGGAATCTCGAGAATACATCCAAACATGGCTAAATGAAAATAAACTTGAAGATCGCAGTTTTGTGGTGTTCTCGCCAGGGAGCCCTGCAGAGCGAAAAGTATGGAAATTGGAAAACTTCGCCCGTTTGGCAGATATGATTATTGAAAACCATAATCTAAAAATTGTCATACTTTGGGCACCGGATGAATTAAAAGATGCAGAGCGAGTAATATCGCTAATGCATCACTCGGCAGTAATGGCACCCAAAACAAACCTCAATCAAGGCGCTGCTTTGCTGGAGCACTCTCGTCTGTTGATCTGTAACGATGGCGGTATCAACCATATATCTGTAGCCACCAAAACTCCATCTTTAGCTATGTTTGGTCCCACTTCTCCCCTCCATTGGTGTCCTGGCAAGGTATTCCCTATTCATGACAGCCTATCAAATCCCCAAGCTTACACTCCAGAAGATAAGGGCTTTGGTATTAGCGTTGAGGAAGCATATATAAAGGCGAACAATCTGCTAGACTTATAGACTATCAATTATTTGGATGAGTCTGTTGCTGCGCTGTTCGCAACTAAATGATCCAATCAATTCTTGATTCGCTTGCAACGATAAAGTGCCATCATGCCATTGCTTGTGGAGCGACAATAAAGCATTCTGCAAATCTGGCTGTTCATCTTTTACTACAAATATTCCCACTCCGGCATCTTGGATAAGTTTGTGGCTATCTGTCATTTTATTAACTAAACACAATACTGGTCTGTTACTACGTAAATACTCGTAAATCTTTCCGGAAAAATATGTAGGGCAAGGATATAGCATAATATGGGACTGTAGTTGATATGCAATGGCTTCTTTGTGAGGCAGTAATCCATGATAGTTTAGTAATCCATGTTTATGAAGTGTGCGAAAGTCTTTTCTCACTCTTTTTTTTGCCGTTGGCGTTAAAAGATTTAAGCGAATTCTAATCTGATGCTTGTCGAATACCTTTTCGATTGCATCTCGATAGGGAAGTATCGAAGACATAGAACTGTAGCTTCCTGTATAGCATAGAGTAAGGTTTTCGTTTGGAAGCGAATTTATATCGCATATCTCACGAGGGTAATCTTCATCATCAAAACCATTGGGCATATAGTGAAACTTCGTCTCCCACTCTGGGTAAAGTTTGCAGTATTCATTATGAATATTCTTGGTAACATTAAGAATTATATCAGCCACAGAAAAAGCCTTGCTTTCGAGTAATCTGACTCTTTCTTGATATCTTAGATCCTGTTCTTGTTCCACATAGAAGTTAAATGAGAAAGGATCTCGCATATCTAAGATGACCGGTACATCGCTATTTGCTTTTATTGTATTAGCGATTTCGAGCAATGAAAAATGAGGTAAAGTAATATATACAACATCTATATGCTTGATATTAATCAAAGCTATTACTTGCTTTTGCGCCTTACGCACCCACTGAATCATGTTATCCGGGAAAAAGTGTTCTCGTTGCCAAGCTTTCATGTATTTGGCTATTTCTCCGGGGATAAGCCTACGAATATCTATAAAACCGGGATTTATCTGCTCCAGATTGGAAGGCAACTCACTAAGCATGCTTAGGTCTTTGTCTCTTCGTACCGACCAAGCTGGAGGAGTAAGCACATACGGCGTGAACCCCTTTCGGGATAGATACTTGCAAAACTTACTGATGCGTTGTACGCCTACACCGCCTGCCGGAGGGAAATAGCTGCTGATGAACAAGATATTCTTCATGATAGTTGCTCTAAACTATGCAAAAATGAGGCTGCCATCGCCGACGAAGTATAGTTTTCTAAATAACGTTCTCTGGCGGTAACACCAAGTCTCTGACGCATTTGTTCATCCTTGAACAGGAGCACCAGTTTATGGGCTAATTCATCAGTATCTTCAACCTTGAAAAAAAGACCATTTACGCCATCTTGAAGCGCTTCGGGAATACCTCCAACCGCAGTGGTAATTATGCATTTACCCAAACTCATATACTCTATAACTGTATTAGGAAAACCTTCTATATGAGAAGGCATTACCGCTATATCATATATTGAAGCACTTATTAAGCAATCCGGAGCAAAACCTTGTATTCTCACTCTTTCATCGAGTTGGGATTGAGATACCTGCTTCCTTAACACTGGCAAGTAGTTGCCCTTACCATTAATAACTAAAATCGCTTGGGGTATTGCTGCACTAACTTTTGCAAAGGCTTCAAACAATGTTTTAACACCTTTATCGCGAACAACTCTTCCCGTACAACCAATTATGAAATGCTCAGGGTTTATATTCAGGCGTTCATATTCGCATCTTTTCTCTGCTTCGCTAACTTGCCTTTCTTCTACTCCGCAATATACTACTGTATTGCGCAGTCTTTTGGTGTAGTTAAATTTCTTAAGCGCTGCGTCGAGAGAATAACGGGAAGGAAAAATATTGAGATCTACAAACTTGCTACAAAGCAACCGATGCTTTTCAAAATCTAGTTCGTTCCCAATCAATCTTATACACTTGATTCCGCAGATTCGAGCGGCTATGCCTCCAAAGATTATCTCTTTAGCGATGTTCACTACCACATGGCTAATTTGGTGTTTCTTAATCAATAACACGATCTTTAGTATGGTAAAAGGGTTGTAATTGAAACCAAATCGGACGGGAATATTTGTAATTGGTTCAGGTAATACAAAAATATCAGCCCTTTTCTTAGTAAATAAATGCAGGCTTTCAGTACCTTCAGGCTGCAACGCTCGCATGAGTAGGGCAGATATTGTGGCAATTCCACCCCAGTTTTTTTTGCAGTTTACAAAAAGTAGCTTCATAATCTCCTGATTAATATATGATTTGGCTCTGTCTAAAGGATTCTTGATAGAAATACCTAGCTAAAAATGGTTAAAGCTATGTCTATCCTGAGCCATAGAAGCAATTATTATACTAGATGAACAATCTGCATCTTAGTACATCTTTCAATAATAGCACGTTCTTGCCTTTGGTGCATTTGTCAAGCAAAATGAGCTTTTCACATCTATGAAAATAGCAATGAAGTGAAAAATCCTAAGAATCCACTATTAGAGAATAGAGGATTTGCTTGAATAATTATTCCTATTTCATCTAACCAAGTACGTTTTAGCTTGACATTTATCTCTTATTTAACACAGAGGTAAAAACAATTATGAAAGCTACAAAAGATGCTCATGCACCCATTTCGGTGGTAATGATAGTAAAAAACGAAGCGAATAATATCCGTTCCTGCCTTGAGTCCTTGCAGTGGGCAGACGAAATAGTCGTACTGGATACGGGTTCTGAAGATAACACAATACAAATATGTAAAGACTTCGGAGCAAAAGTATTCATACAAGAAATATGGGAAGGTTTTGGCAAGGCTAAACAGGAAGCAGTGGATTTGGCAACTCACAACTGGATACTGTCCATCGATGCTGACGAAATAGTAAGCCCCGAACTCAACAAAGAGATTCTGGCTATTACTACATCAGATAAGGCTCACCCTGGTTATCGAATTAAAAGGCGAACTTGGTTTGTTACACAGTGGATAGATCATTGCGGGTGGAATAAAGACTATCCTCTGCGCTTATTTAAAAAACAATATGGTAAGTTTAGTGCCGACCTGGTTCATGAGTCTGTGCAAGTAGAAGGTGAAATTGGCATTATTGAAACTCCGTTACTACACTATTCATATCCTAGCATAGGGCACCATCAAAATAGAATAGCCTTCTATGGTAAATTGTGGGCAAACGATCGCTTCGCAAAAGGCAAGAACAGTAGCTTAGGCGACTCAATATTCCATGCTTTATGGAAATTTATTACAATGTATTTCTTCCAACAAGGATTCAGAGATGGCAAGGCTGGATTGGTGCTGAGCATAAACTCAGCTTACTCTGTGTATTACAAGCATTTATTGTTATGGGAACTAAAGCAAAAAGCCCGGTAATCATTATCAGCCGAACCGATCGTTTGGGCGATCTACTGCTTAGTTTCCCGGCAATTCATCTGGTTAGGGAGATGCACCCCAATGCCAAGATCATCCTTTTGGTTCGCAGATACACCAAAGACCTTTTATACGGGCAAAACTTTATTGATAAGATCCTGTGTGTGGATGAGTATTCACAAGCTGACTTAGTTAAGATTTTGCAAAACGAGCATCCAGATTGGTTTGTGGCTTTATATACAGATAAGTTTGTCGGATATCTTGCACGAATGAGCAAAGCAAAGTATCGGATTGGTCCTTTATCGAAAATGCACTCCTGGCTAGTCTACAATTACGGCGTATGGCAAAAACGTTCACGCGGAATAAAAAATGAAGCGGAATACAACCTTGACCTGGTTAAAAAGATATCCCCTCAATTCCAAATTGCACAAGCCTATACATGTCTTTACTTCGGTGAAGAGCATCGGGAAGCAGCGATGAAAGCGCTACCAGTAGATTTCTCTATGCACCAACATAGATTAGTAATCATTAATCCTTTCGGAGGAGGATCTGCCAAAAACATAAGCTTAGAAGAGTATCGGAAATTGGGCGATATCCTTGCCACCTCACTTCCAAACTGCAGAATTATCTATCTGGCTAGAAACGAAGAAGAAACAGCAGCAATTATGGCTGGTAAGGATACAGCGCAAAGTGTCTTCATGAATACAGGTAGTATCCTCAATTTGGTGGCTCTTATCGATTTGGCTCAGCTTTATATCGGACCTTCAACAGGTCCTACTCATATTGCAGCATTCTTGGATAAGCCGGTAGTGGCGATATATCCTCGCATCAGAAATCAATCCCCAATCCGCTGGGGAGTAATTGGAAACAAATATACTACATACGTACAACCACCTATCCCTTGTCCGCAGAAATATGGTTGTCGTAAATCGTGCCCCGAGTATGATTGTTTCGATAAGATTAAAGCATCAGAAATAGCAGAAATATGCATGAAGTACTTGTAAAAAAGATATTGGTAGTCCAAACCGCTTTCATCGGTGATGTAATTCTCATAACACCTCTGCTTAGGGCAATAAGAGCATTGTATTCCCAAGCCATCATCGATGTGATGGTGGTACCTGGTGCAGCTCGCTTGTTAGCAAATAATCCTCATATAAATGATGTAATGAGCTATATAAAAAAGGGTTCAAATGCCACATCCATCTTTAAGCAAACCAAACTATTAAGAGAGAAGCATTACGATCTTGCAATAAGCCCTCACAGCTCAGGGCGAACACATTTGATCCTCTATTTGGCAGGAATTCCGATGAGGATAGGCTTTGACCGCGGACCCGCCCCTTTTTTGCTTACTGACAAAATCAAGCACCCCCAAAATATGCACAAGATCAATAAAAATCTAGCACTTCTTAAGCTGATTAGCAATAAAAGCTTCCCTATGCAGACCGAGCTTTTCCCTTCTACCAATGAGATAGATACCGCTAATGAATTGCTCTTAGGATTCGATCGAAAGTCTCTTATTGCCGTTGCTCCCGGTTCAATATGGGCTACCAAATGCTGGCCTCAGCAGTATTATTCCGATCTTATAAAAGCTCTTTCTCAGCGTGGATTTACGATCGTCTTGATCGGTGGAGATAGTGATAAAGGCAAGTGTGACAGTATCGAACAAGAGGTTAAGCAGGATTATAAGCAAGCGCAGATACTGAATTTAGCAGGGAAAACAGATCTTTTAGAAAGCGCTTCTGTTATCGCCATGTGCAGACTGATGATTTGCAATGATAGTGGTGCCCTTCATATTGCAAATGCCATGAAAGTAAAGGTATTCGCATTCTTTGGTCCCACCGTTACCAGCATCGGTTATTACCCTTACCGGAAGGGAGACAGAGTGTTTGAAGTCGATTTGGACTGTCGTCCTTGTGGCAGTCATGGCGGGAATAAATGCCCCCTAAAACATCACAACTGCATGCAACAAATATCAGTAGAATCTGTGCTCGATGCCATTGTACAAGATTTTACTAAAGTAGATTAATATAGCGATGGTTGGTACATATTATCTCAATTTCATCCCCTATCGTATTGCGTGGCACATATATAAGCTGCTTCACAAAAGAGAACTCAATATTGTCCATGTAGAAAGTGATTTTGATTATTTTCTATTTCGTAACATCGCCAAGTATCTGTCGTCGTTGGAAATAGCGGTTACAGATCGAAAGCTGATTGGGCAAATAAAGCAAATTGCACCTAAAAGCACCATCTTCCACGTGTATCCCTTCTGCTATCCCGATTCTGTTGTGATGTTTCGTAATGCAGCTTGGAAATATCCGGTTAGGAAGATCATTAAAATTGGCTTAGAGCATGGTGCATACAATTTTAAAAGGTTTCCCAAGCCATATTATTACAATCTTTTCGATTTGTATATGATGACCAGCTTTCAGGATGTTGACAGATTGCAATCTATAGGCGTAACTACCGTAAAATCAGTTGGTTACCCTAAAAGTGACTCTCTTTTTGATGGCAGTTATACGCAAAGCATGTTGAACTCATTAAGAACCAAACTAGGGCTTAATCCCAATAAATCGACAGTGTTATTTTCTGCCACTTGGGATGGCTCTGGCATGAGTGCCATTGCCAAGTGGTACAATCGCTTAGATAGTCTCGTAAGCAAATACAATATTCTCGTAACTCTGCATCCTCGCATGAGTGAACGATACTACAAGTTTCTGCAACAGGTTATCGGCATCCACTTTATTAATGATATGGATGTATATCCCTATTTGTTAATTGCAGATGTATGCATTGGCGATACGAACAGCCTCATTGCAGAATTTTGCATTGTGAATAAACCCATCATCACCTTTTCGATAGAATCTACGGTGCGAACTATGGATGACGTGATCGGGCTTATTACTGATATCTCGATCCGCATTGATAGCTTTGATCAAGTAGAACCTGCCATAGAACAAGCCATCCGCACAGCACAAGAAACTGCTTCGACCAGACAGAATGTTATCAGAACATTCATCAATCCTTTAGATGGCAAAGCTGGATGGCGTGCAGCCCAAGAAATTATTAGGCTAATACCCAAGTTGAAACCATGAATCTATGTGATGCTCACTGCCATTTGGCTAATCTCTCTCAGGCCATGCCGTTAGAAGCTCTTTTTGCCGATGCGGCACAGCGTGGCATAACTCGTTATCTATCTTCAGCGCTCAGTAGAAGAGATTTGGAAATGTATCCTGTAATCGCAGAAAACAAGTTGATTAAGCTGCTATATAGCGCCGGAGTACATCCCAGTTTTGATTATTGTGATCTCAAGGTTGATGATATCCAAAAGCTATGTAACGAAAACAAGATCTGGGCTGTTGGTGAAATCGGTTTGGATAGGGCAAACAAAGATTTTAATACAATGAAACAACTTTTCATAGATCAACTTGAACTTGCTTCCAATTTCAATCTTCCGGTTGTTTTACACATCGTTGGCTATCAACAGGAAGCATACAACATCCTCAGGAAATACCCTCTCAAATATCTTCTCCACGGATATGCCGGCAGCGTTGAAGCTTTCCACAGTTTCACCAAACTCAACTGCTTTTATACTATTAGTGAGCGGGTTTTGCATAAAGATAAGCGATCTCTCCTCGATGCCATGCTGAAACACAGAAGATTCCTGTTTGAGACAGATATAACCGCTTACTATGTAAAAGATGGCGAAAAAAATCCACTTCTGCGCTTGCTGGAGGTATTGAATTGTACGCAAGAGATATCCAATATTGATCTCAACACTTTACTTAAAATCCAAGCCGATAATTTTTTGCTTCTTACGGGACAGCACTTATGACAGACTACTCTCGCACTGAGCTTCTTATTGGCACTATGGCTATGCAAAGTTTGGCAAAGATAAGCGTATGCATTGTAGGTTTGGGGGGCGTAGGTTCTTACGCCGCAGAAACACTTGTCCGCACCGGAATCCGCAGTTTTATCCTGATCGATTTTGATACCGTAGGTCCCACAAATCTCAACCGTCAGCTACTTGCTACACTTTCCAGCATTGGCAAGCCTAAAACCGAGCTGATGAAAGAGCGGATACTTGCCATCAACAATGAAGCCAGGATAATTTGCCATCAAGTGTTTCTAGATTCCGAAAACAGGGCAGAGCTAATAGCCGGAGCAGATTTCGTTATTGATGCCATCGACAGTTTGGGTCCCAAGATTGGACTGCTTGAATATCTGGCTAAAAGCGAAAGGAGTTTTATCTCGGTAATGGGTGCAGGCAATCGCTTAGACCCATCCAAAATTCATCTGGATAAGATCAATAAAAGTCATAATTGCCCTCTCGCTCGCAGGGTTCGCAAGTTTTTGCGACGCAGAGGAATCAAACTGGATTTTCCCTGCGTATATTCTTCCGAATTAGCCTCTGATACTTATGATGATGTAGATAGCAAAGATGAGCTCATTATGCAAAGAGGCAGAATGCGTCAAACCATCGGATCCATTAGTTATATGCCTGCAATAATGGGAATGATGGCAGCAAGTTGGGTTATTAGAACTGCATTACAAGATTCTGCCACTAAGCCGATTTAGCGTCCATCGCAGTACAAGCGTATAAACAAGTCTTAATTGAATTGAATTTAAATCCCTTGGGGGGATAAGCTCCGGTTATTCGGTTATTGCTAAACCCGTAAATCTCTCTTTGGCATAGCTGTACGCTTCCGGAGTGTCAACATCCAGCCATTGCCCTCTTTCAGCCAAAGTTACGGCCATCAATTTATGCTTTAGTATCAGTTCTTTCATTGCTGCGCTGATAGATTCTAAGCCCTTGCATAAAGCACTTTCCATAGCAGGAAAGAAACTGTGGTTTAAACGAAAGATCCCACAATCCAAAGCGTTATATCTTTCAAGTTCTTTGCCGATATCGGGTAGTGTCTCAAAGGTTGGTGTAAATTGGAGTCAGCCAGATGAAGAAAAAGGTTGAGCCGGATCCCACTCATTGTTTTGATGGTTTTGAACAAAAACTAAAGAACAAGGAGAAGATCATGACTCAACCAAAGAGAAAGAAAGATGAAAGAGCGGAATTGGTCAAGTTATTTCGCACAGTTTTACCGGGAGACTTTGTTAAGGTGTTGGAAAGCGGCATTCAGAGTATCATTGATGCTGAGCTCACCGCCAGATTGGGAGCAGAGCCTTATCAGCGAGTGGAAAGTAGGACTAACTACCGCAATGGCTACCGTGAGCGTAAAGAGCCTCTCAGCACAGGATTGGGGCCTATAAGCGTAAGCATTCCGAAACTCCGCAGCGGCAGCTTCTACCCTTCGATTCTGGAGCAATACCAACGGGTCGACCGAGCCTTGATCAGCATCATCAGCGAAGCTTACTTTGCCGGTGTTTCTACTCGAAAGATGAACAAATTGTTTATTGATTTAGGCTTGGAAAACATAGATCGCAGCTTTGTCAGCCGCTGCGCTACTCAGATCGATAAAGAAGTGGAGATATGGAAGAATAGACAGCTTGATAGTCGCTACGCGTATATCTGGCTGGACGCGATCTAC
>Ga0172381_10005491_pt1 | contig 12847 bp, 7 predicted proteins | sample Leawel6488metaG_FD_119754 | JGI IMG/M metagenome (GOLD analysis project Ga0172381, IMG submission 119754) | Leachate microbial communities from a municipal landfill in Southern Ontario, Canada - Leachate well 64-88 metaG | ecosystem: Engineered > Solid waste > Landfill > Unclassified | place...
CTCAGGGAGCTTATGCTCTCTATTCCAATATTGATGGTAGTTTAAACTCTGCTCAGGGAGCTTATGCTCTCTATTCCAATATTGATGGTAGTTTAAACTCTGCTCAGGGAGCTTATGCTCTCTATTCCAATATTTATGGTAGCTCAAACTCTGCTCAGGGATATTATGCTCTCTACAACAACACTCTTGGTAATTACAACTCTGCTTATGGAGCTACTGCTCTTTATAATTTAACTGGTTCTTATAGTAATAATACTGCTTTAGGTACCGGTTCAGGTAGTTATTACAACGGCTCCACTGGTTCTTTAACTCAAGCTAGTAATTCTCTTTTCTTAGGTGCTAGTGCTAGTGCTTTAGCAAATGGTGGAACTAATGAAATAGTGATTGGTTATAATGCGATTGGTGCTGGAAGTAATAGTGTGGTTTTGGGGAATGATAGTATTACTAAAACTATATTAAAAGGTAGTATTGGTATTGGCACAACCGCTCCAGCTGAAAAACTCGATGTTGTTGGCAACATTCAATCTGATAGTAATATCATGGGAGCAAAATTCCTAAGTGTTGGTAATACTCTCTATGGATTAGTTGCCAACAATATTGATCCTGCTAAAAATTCTCTTTCCCTTGCCAACACTGGCTCCATCAAATTCAATAATAATGACACCTCTGGTAGCACCAATCTTCGTGCTGGGGCAGCTTCCAGAATTCAAAACTTTACTAATGGTCTTTTATTAGCTGTCGGCACCGGCTCCACTGCCGTCGGCCAACCAATCACCGGCTGGGACAACCAGTTATTTTTGAATGGAAATGGCTTTGTTGGAATTGGAACTACCAATCCACAAACAGCATTAGATATTGCTGGAACTCTTACCGTTCCCACCATCAATGCTTCCGCCGGTTCCACTGCAGTTGTCACTAGTGGTACGGTTTACTCTGCTATTGCTGTTGGATATTTTGATTTTAGTAATGATTTAGTTCCTTCTCCAATTCCAATCGGCAGTAAGGGGGTTTATCAAGTCACTTTTACCAGCGGTACTCTAAATGGAAATTCTTATGTAATCACTAATGCTTATAATAACAGTTCTTGGGGTTCAAAAGATTATTTTACTATCAGTGGTTCTGTTAGTGTCCCAAGTAGCGGCGATACCTTCACTGTCTCACTTTTACCTTTAAACCCTCTAACTATTAACGGCAACATTTTAAGTATTGGCGGCACTGCTGCTTTTGCTCCAAGCTATTCTTTTGGACTAGATACTAGCAGTGGTATGTTCAACCCACTAAGCGATACTTTGGCTTTCAGTACTAGTGGATATGAACGATTAAGAATCAATTCTTCTGGATATCTCGGCATTGGAACCACCAATCCAACTTCTGCTCTTCATGTTATCGGTTCTGCTAATTTCACTAGTAATTTACAAATTGGTGGCACCACGGTAATCAGCGCTTCTAAAATTCATTTAGCTACCAACGGCATTGTCAGTGCTCCTAGTCACACTTTCATTTCCGACACTAATACTGGTATGTATCGAGGTGGTACTGATATTTTAAGATTCGCTACTGCTGGACTTGATAGATTAACCATTCTTGCTAATGGTAAAGTTGGTATAGGTACCACTAATCCAGCAAAATACTTAGTTGTTAAAGGTAGTGGCTCAACCGCATTAAATGGAGAAACCATGCTTCGACTTGTTTACGGTGCCGACGATTACGGTGATCTTGGTATTGATTTCGCCCATAGAATTAGTGATAGTGATGGTTTAGTAAAAACAGCCATTGTGGCTAGATCAATAGGACCATTAACTTATGGCCGTTCAGATTTACATTTCGTTTTAAGAAATACTGCTGATGCTGTTCCTTATTCAACAGGAACTGATACAAGAATGATAATTAAAGCCAATGGTAGAGTTGGTATAGGCACTACCGCTCCAAGTTATCAACTTCAACTTTCTACTAATTCTGCTGCAAAACCAACTTCTAGTTCTTGGACAGTTGTTTCTGATAGTCGTCTTAAAAAAGATATTACCTCTTTTACAGACGGTTTAAATATCATAAATCAAATAAATCCTGTAAATTACACTTTAAATGGAAAAGCTGGATTACCTGACAACGAAAAAAGCATTGGTATTATTGCTCAAGATATAATGAACATAGCCCCTTACACTGTCGGAACTTTTTACGCTAAATTAAATCCAGAAGACACTGAAGAAACTAAATTATATAATTTTGATTCTAGTGCTCTTATTTATGTTGCAATCAATGCAATTAAAGAACTAGATGAAGAAATTGTTAAGATAAATAAAGATCTTTCTCTTACCACCACTGGCGAAATCAACATTAATTACAATATAGATGAATCAATTCTTTCTTCTCTTGGTTATAATGATTCCAAAAATGAAATTGAATCAGCTACTTATTCTTTAAACGATTCTCTTGGCAACATTACCAATCGTATTGCTCAATTTAGTGAAATCGCCAGTGCTAAAATAAAAACTGGCTTCCTTTCTGCCACCAATATTATTACCAAAAATCTCCTTGCTGAAAAAATCAATACTAAAGAATTAGTTTCTCCTAAAGCTAATATTGATGAATTAACTGTCAATACTGCTACTGTATCTGGTACTTTAGTTGCTTCTGATATACAAACTACTTCTATTATCACCGACACTTTAGTTACTAAAGAAGCTACTATTTCAACTCTTTATGCCGATAACATTATTTCCAAAGAAGGCTCTTTCGGTGATTTAATGGCCGAAAAAGTTTCCTCACTCCGCGACGAACTTAAAAAATTAATTACCACCAACACTGCTTCTTCATCGGCAATAACAGGAACATCAATTATGTCTCAATCTTCTACTTGGTCAATGGATATCGCCAGTAATTCAGCTAAAATTACCGGTGATCTTGAACTCACCAATAATCTAATTATCGGTGCCAAACTTATAGTTAACGGTGATACTCAACTTGGAAATGCCTTTGTCACTGGCACTTTCACCACTGGCGAAATTGCCATTAAAGATAATTTTATTGAAACCACTAACTCCGCTCTCTATATCCAGCCATCTAATACTGGATCAGTCCACATCATGGGCGACACTCTAGTTATCGCCGACACTGGTGATGTCGAAATTAATGGTAATCTAAAAATTAGTGGTAGTTTAATGGCCAACCTCATCACTGCCGATGAAATCCAAACTAATAAATTAACTTCCAAAGAAATAAATTCTGATCAAATTAAAATTGCTACCGATAGTGCTCAAACCATTATTGCTGAAACTGGGTTTGCCGCTATTGCTACCAGCTCGGCTAAACTAACTTCCAATGCTACTGCCGGAACCGCTGTTCTCCCAGCTGGTAAAAGCGAAATTATAATTACTAACAACAAATTAACTCAAAATTCCATGGTCTATCTCACTCCAGTTGGTTCCACCAAAAACCAAGTGCCATACATTAAAAATAAAATTGTTTCGACGATCGACGATCTAACATATAATAACTCATTTACCATCGCTCTTGATAATTACCTCGATCAAGATATTGAAATTAATTGGTGGATTATTAATTAAAACCACCCGTCCTACGGGCACCCTCCCTTGAAAAAGGAGGGCTTTAAAATTAGTTCTCCCTTTTCAAGGGAGAAAGGAGCCCTTTAGGGAAAGTGGGTTTCGGACAGAGAGATGTGTTTTAAAATTATAAATAAAAAAAATTAAAAATTTTCCTCTATACTTAATTATGGACTTTACTCAAGATCAAATCGACAAACTCAATTCCCTCGGTATTGAGGTCGAATCTCAAGAACAAAATATAATTTCTCCCCTTGATGTCTCCCTTTTGTCAAAGGGAGAAACGGCGAAGCCGAGAGGGATTTCTGTCTTTCCTCTTCTTTCCATTTCCGGTCTCACCCTTCTCTCTTTCTCTGGCCTAATTTTACTCAAAAGTAAAAACCAAGCGAATGTTACTCAAACACCTTCACCTATCCGTAGTCCGCAGGACGTAGGAGGGCCAACACAAGTACCTAAATCTATCCAACATTATCTTTTAACATCACAACAGTATTTTAGCCAAGCTTTACAACTCCAAAATGAAAACCGCCCTGTCAAGGGAGGTGGCACCGAAGGTGACGGAGGGTTTCAGACCCAAACACTCGATTTACTAAATCAATCTATTCTCGCCGCCACTCAGGCCATAAAAGAATTTCCTCAAGATTATCGTGGATATCAACAACGTGGTCGAATTTACCAGGCTCTTATTGATTCAAAACCAGAACTTATAGATCAATCTATATCTGATTTAGCCTCTGCTTTAAAACTAAATTCCAACTCCTCTGAAATCACTCATACCCTCGCCTCTCTTTATGCCAAAAAAGGCGATGCTCAAAAAACTATTTTATATTTAAGTCAAACTGTCGCTATCGATCCAACCAAAGCTCAAAATTTTTACGATCTAGCCAAAATACAACAACAAGCAGGTCTTCTTCCTCAAGCCCTTGAAACTTACACTAAACTTATTACTCTAGTTACCGATTCTAACCAAAAAACTCAAGTTGAATCCGAAAAATCTGCCCTCGAAAAATTAATCTCCCAAAACCCAGATGTACGGGCGAGGCGTGACTCGCCCTCTATCCAAGAGGATACCCCCATCCAAATCTCAACTGATGCCCCCACCATCCAAGCCTCAACCGGAAGTAACTTAATTATTGCTGACTCTCAACAAAACAATTCCGTCACCGTTACTAATCAAACCGATTCCAATTCTTTTTCTGGTAATTCCATTCTTCCTTCTAATCAAAAAGAAATTACCATCAACAACAGTCAAATTAATACTACTTCTCAAGTCTATGTCACCGTCACCAATGGTGGCAAAAATCAAAAGCTCAGTGTATTAAGTAAATCTAATGGTTCCTTCACTGTCGGCCTCGACACCCCTCTTTCCGAAGACATTGAGTTTAAGTGGTGGATAATAAACTAAACCCACCCTACCCTCCCTTGAAAAGGGAGGGCTTAATCAAAAAAAATATAAATTTATTTATTTTAAATTAAAATGACCCTCCTTTTTCAAGGGAGGGTACCCGAAGGGTGGGTGGGTTTTGAATTAAGGTGTTACTTCAGCTTCAACCACAGGTGGGTTAAGTTCCTCTGCTGGCACATTAACTCTTTCTTCTTCCCCCATTGTTGGAACTGGTTCTGCCGTTTTTAAAGTTTCTGGTTCTTTTTGTTCAGTTTGTTGTTGTTTTGCTAATTCAGTTTGTTTTTTAACCGCTTCATCCAATTCTTTCTTCCAAGCTTCAAGTTCTTTTGAAGCTGTTTCATAATCACCAGAATCAGCTGGAACCAATTTCAAAGCTTGTTCCAATCTAAAAACTGCAGCCTCAAGTTTATTCAATTTCTTAGCTGAATTTGCCCAGTTATACCAAGCGTTAGCATAATCATTTTTATTAACAACTGCTTCTTCAAAAGATCTATCAGCTTGTTCATAGTTACCAGCTGCATAGAAAAGTCCACCCATATCCAATTGCAAAACTGGATTAACTGGATCCAAAACTATTGCTTGCTGATAAGCTTGATAACTCCAATCAGCAGATCCTTCAACCAATCCTATCAATGATTTATAAATTCCTGCCAAATTGTACCAATATTCCGGATTTTTTTGATCCAATTCAATTGCTGCCTTTGCCTCTCTCACTGCCTGTTGCACTAAAGTAGATGCTTTTTCTTTATCAACATCACTAATGTCTTCATTGTTCAATAAACTCTGAGTCAAAGCTAAATTAGTTTGAGAATATAGTTTTCTGTAACTAGCCAAATTTGGATTAATTACAATTGCCTTAATTTGCAATTCGTAAGTTTTTGCTCCATCATTTTTAGAAGCAGCTACCAAAGATTGTCTCATGTAAAAATCACCTAAAAACATTTTTCCAATCCAAAAACCACTAAAACCAATTCCAATTATGGTTAACCCTGCAATCAAATAAGGCATTACATTAAAATTATTTTCTCCCACATTCAAAATTAACTTAGTTTCTTTCTTCTCTAAAAAAGTTGAAAGTAACCACACCAATAAAAAGACTGAAATTAAATTCAATGGTAAAAACAAAACAGCGATTAAAATTAAAACTACTTGCCAAAAATTTGCTGATTTTCTTAATTTCAATACCATTGCCACCAAATAAGAGACTAAAAACAAACCAATAATTCCCAATTCTGTCCAAATTTGTAAAATTCCCATCGAAGACACAGAAAATACACTAGACCAATATTTACCTAAATTATAGCTAGCTGGTCTAAATAAATTAAAAGCTTCAGTAAAATTACCAATCCCCACTCCAAAAAGAGGACGTCTTTTAAAAGCTTCAACGGCAATAACCCAAGCGCTATTTAAATCCAAAACTCCCCAACCTAATTTAACTATTCTATATATATCAAGCAAAAACAAAAGTCCAAAAAAGGCTACTGCCACCGCATCGGTTAAATAAGTCATTACTTCTGCTTTTTCTTTAATTTTTGCTAATAATTTTTTCAACCAACCAAAAACCAATAAAAACAATAAAATTGCTTCTGCTAAAATCGATCCTACCAAAGACCATGCCGAATTAATTGACACTAATGGATTTTCTCTAGGAATCAATAAAGGTAACTTATTTGCTGGCAACATGAATACAACCAAAGAAGTTAATCCTACGACTAATCCAGATATTGTTAAAAATAAAAATTGTTTTTCTGTTTCTTCTTTTTTATTAACCTGCAACAACACAAAAAATAACACAAAAAGAGACAAAAGAGTCCCCATTCCCAATGGTGACATTAAAGATTGAATCTTTATTCCAGAAGCCAACCTAAAAAACGAAATTCCACTCCAAATAACAAAGATTAAACTCAACCAAAACAATTTATTTGTTTTAATTATTTTTTCTTTGTCTAAGATCAATTTAATTACCCACATCACCAAAGCCACTAGTGCCATTGCCATTAATACTAGATTTTTTCCAAAACCAAATCCGTCAATTACGTTTGGTATAAAAACAATTGGAAATAATAAAAAAATTCCTCTAAGATAATATTTAAAAATAGTATTCATGAATTCATCATAACAAAAGCCATTTTTTTTGACAATCATCAAAATCCCTTTTTCCCCGCACATTTATCGCTCTAAATCCACCCCTACCCCTCCTTTGACCTTAAAGGAGGGTTAATAATATTTTAAAGTCTCTCTTTAAGTCAAAGGGAGATTTAGAGGGATTTTGTTTTTATCTCAACACACTCAACGGATCCATATTTCCACTTGGACCTTTAATTTCAAAATGCAAATGAGTTCCAGTAGATCTTCCAGTACTCCCCATTGTTCCCAATTTTTGACCTTGTTTCACCACTTGCCCAGCTTTAACCACTACTGAATTATTTAACATATGAGCATACAAAGTTGAATAACCATTTCCGTGATTAATCACTACATAATTTCCATAACCGCCACCATTCCAACCAGCACTTGTTACTGTTCCTCCTTGTGCCGCCACAATGGTCGGATTACTACGATTAGCAATATCCACAGCCCTGTGATACCAAGAATATCTTTGACTAATAGTTCCCGAAGTTGGCCACATAAAGTTTCCTTCTCCCACAACTCCAGGAATTGCTGCCACTGTTCTTGCAGCATATTTTTTAGTATCCAAAATAATTTCTTTTGGTTTGATACCTTCTGGAATCATTAAATCTTGTCCAGCACTCAAAGCAAAAGTTTCATCATTACTAAAAGTATTAAAAGGATAATCAATTATGTTTTGAGCATCAACCTGATGAGCCTTAGCAATACTATAAATAGTTTCTCCTCTTTTTACTTTATAGCGAACACCTGTCACCGGCAAAATTCTCAAAATTTGACCAACTTTAATTGCATCAACAGATTTTAGATTGTTTTCCCACATAATAGTGTCAATAGTCACTCCAAATTTTTGCGCAATTGATGAAACAGTGTCTCCTTCAGCCACCCGATATTCTGTCACTTCTCCTTTGGGTAATTCTGAAACCAAAGTATCCACAGCACTATTGTCTGCTGCCATAATCAAATAATTACTTCCCGTGCTTTTATCACTATTATTAATCAAACTTTCTAATTGACTTGAAAAAACTATTGTTAGAAAAAATAGAAGAGCCATACTTGCTCCCACAAAAGTTTGAGAAAATCTTCCTCTTTGCCGATACATTAATTTAGAAATAAGAACCTTCAAAAATTCTGCCCAACCTAAAAACCTCTTTCCAAATCCATTCAAAAACTCTCCCTGTGCATTAAGGAATTCTTTTACCAAACCAATCTCCCCATCAATGTTTTCTTTAATCGACATAGCTCTTTATTATACCAATAAATTTGAAACCCACCCACCCTTCGGACACCCTCCCTTGAAAATGGAGGGATAATAAATTAATTAAAAAGAAATTAAAATCCTCCCTTTTCAAGGGAGGAAAATCCGCATTAGCGGATAGGTGGGTTTCTTATTTTTTTCCAATCTTAGCCAAAAACTCTTCATTATTTTTAGTTTTAGCCATTTGTCCTAAAATCATTTCTGTTGTATCATTTTTTTCACCTAAAGCATCAAACATTCGACGAATTGAAATAATTTTAGTCATAATTGTTGGGTCTAAAAGTAAATTTTCCATTCTAGTTCCCGATCTCAAAATATCAAAAGCTGGAAAAACTCTTCTTTCAGCCAAATTTCTTTCCAATCTTAGTTCCATATTTCCAGTTCCCTTAAATTCTTCAAAAACCAAATCATCCATTTTTGAACCAGTGTCAACCAACGAAGTTCCAATTATGGTTAAAGAACCCCCATTTTCAATTTTTCTAGCTGCTCCAAAAAATCTTTTTGAAGGATATAAAGCAGCTGGGTCAAAACCACCAGAAAGTGTTCTTCCTGAAGTTGGAATTGCCAAATTATAAGCTCTAGCTAATCTAGTAATCGAATCAAAAACTATAACCACGTCTTTACCCATTTCCACCAATCTTTTAGCTCTTTCCATGGCAATTTCTGCAGCTTTTGTTTGTTCTTCCGGTCTTTGATCAAAAGAAGAAGCAATAACCTCTCCTTTTATAAATCTTTGCATGTCGGTTACTTCTTCTGGTCTTTCTCCAACCAACACTGCCATCAAATGAACATCCGGATAATTAGCCGCCACCCCAGCAGCAATTTCTTTAAGCAAAGTAGTTTTACCAGCTTTTGGTGGAGAAACCACCATTCCTCTTTGGCCAAAACCAATTGGTGAAAATAAATCAATTATTCTAGTTGAATAAATATCAGATTCAGTTTCCAATTTAATCTGTTTAATTGGATAAATAGGCACTAAATCCTTAAAATCTGGTCTATTTTGAACCATTGCCAAATCAAGTCCATTAACTTTGTCTATTCTCGTCATTGCCCAATATTTTTCATTTTCTTTTGGTGCTTTGGCTGCTCCCAAAATCATATCCCCAGCTCTAAGTCCATATCGTCTAATTTGCATTGAACCAATAAAGGCATCTTTAATAGTAGGGATAAATTTTGGTCTAACAAAACCCTGGCCATCTTGCATTATTTCCAATACTCCCAAAATATTTTCTACTGGAGTATTAATTTGTTGATTGTAATGAGGTTGTGGTCTTGACGCTTGTTGAATTTGAGGTCTTGGTTGTTGAAAAATAGGCTTGTCCGCATGTAGCTCCGAAGGAGTGGAGGCGGGCTTAACAAAAACAACTGCATTTTTATCTTTAGTTAAAGTCTCCCTTTTTTCAAGGGGAGATGTCGCTTCAGCGACAGAGGGGTTTTGATTAACCTCAGGCAATTTAATTTGCGGCACTTCAACTTTTTCTTCAACTTCATCAGAAGAAGTATCTGGAGTAGGGATAATTTCTTCCTTTATTTTTATTTCAGGAAGTTCAATAGCTTTTTTCTTTAGCATTTTTTTTGGAAAATTTTTAATCAATAAAATAAATTATTTTGTGTAAGGGCGGACCGATGTGTCCGTCAAAAAACATTGGAAAACAACATAAAAAACGGGAAAATTCTTAAATTCAAGTTATATTTTATCTGCTTTTTTAATTCTTGTCAAGAAATTAACATAAATTAGTGCATATAATGATTTTTTAAGATTAAAATTTCGAAGTTATGTATTTTTTTGTGCTTTGAACACGCCAGTATTCACGCAAAGAAAAAATATATAACGAGAAATAAATATTAAAAAATCACATTTCAAAAACAAAGTTGAAAGTAGAAGACCTGCCCCCTCTTCTACTCTCAACCCTATTCTCGAAGCTAAATTAATTTAATTTAGCCCAAACATAGGACAAGAGTAATTTGACTTTTACATCAAAAACCCTTATTTTAGATGTTGAAGAAACAACAATATACGTGTTCCACCTGCTTTGAGAATATCGATAATGTTGTTTCTTTTTCTTTTCTTTGCGTAAATTTTGTAGCCGTCAGGCGACGAAAATTTGCTCAAAGACAAGATACCGGTTTACCGGTATATATCCGATTTATCGGAGCATTAGCCCCTCTTCTCGGCTTCAACACTGTCATTCCCTCAACATCTAATTGTTAAAGTTACATCAAAATTAATTTTCCCCTAAGCTTCCCCATTTCTTTAAATTGCTTCTCAGCCCAATTATCTTTTCCTTTTTTACTTTTGCCAGATTTTTTTGCGCCCTTAGAAGAAAAAAATTGTTTTATTAATTGAAGCATTAATTAAATATAACACCATTTTACCCCTTGTCTATATCCTATATTAATTTGCCTCCCCAAAACATCACATCCTATATTTTTTTATTTATAAAAATTAGGTTCATTTTAACCATTTTAATAAACTTTTCAGTCTATGTGGATAACTTGAGGATAAATAAACTAATAAGTTGTCATATTGATTTTAGGAGCGCAAGCATCCGAGGTGCATTACCGAAGGGGTCGAGCACCGCAAAATTAATATGACAACTTAATTAAAAAATTACAAACCTTTCAACTCCTTCACGTTTCTAATTTCCACCAGTTTCCTCCCCATATTCTCCGCCTCTTTTTGCCTCTTTTCCCAACTTCTAACCTTTTTAACTTCTCCAAGCAAACTCACTTCCCCAACATAAACAGGTAATTTTTTATCTTCCCCTTTAGTCAAAGGGGAAAGCGGCGAAGCTGAAGGAGATTTTGCATTCAGGGGTAGATTTTTATACGAACTCCACATTGCTCCCAACACTGCCAAATCTGCTGCTGTTTCTTCAATTTTTATCCCTCCAGTCACTGAAATAAATACGTCATACTTATATAAAGGTATACCTAAACTTTTTTGCGCAATTGCCACCAACAATTGTCCTCTATTATAATCTATACCAGCAAAAATTCTTTTTGGCATTGGCGCAAAACTTTCCACCACCAAAGCTTGAATTTCCAACATCATTGGCCTAGTTCCTTCCATTATCACAGTAATAGCAGATCCTATTTTATTTTCTTGATTGTCTATTAAATTAATTTCTTCTGATTTAATTTCTCTAAGTCCTTTTTCTTCCATTTTAAAAACCCCCACCTCGTCAGTTGCTCCAAATCTATTTTTTGTAGTTCTCAAAATTCTCAAATCTCCATTTTTCTCTCCCTCGAAATAAAGAACCGTGTCCACCATATGTTCCAAAAGTTTTGGTCCAGCAATGTCCCCATCTTTGGTTACATGGCCAACAATAAAAATAGCTATTCCTTTTTTCTTGGCCAATTGAATTAATCTAAAAGCCGATTCTTTAATTTGACCCACCGACCCAATTACTCCACTCGCATTTTCCGACGCCATCACTTGAATCGAGTCCACCACCGCTATTTTGTACACATTTTGTGTTCGATCTAAAAATTCTTCCAATTCCTCTATTGAATTTGTTCCTAAAATATCAAAATTATTAGCATTCAAACCTAACCTTTTAACTCGTAGTCCAATCTGTTCTGCCGATTCCTCCCCGGCCACATACAAACCACCTATCTTTCCAATTAATTGAGTTAATAAAGTGCTTTTTCCAATCCCTGGTTCACCGGCAAAAAGCACTGCCGAACCTTGAACAATTCCTTTACCCAACACTCTATCAAATTCGGTAATACCCGTAGAAAATACACTTGTATTAAGCCCTCCATTTTCAAGGGAGGGATCAAGGGTGGGTTTTATTTTTCCAAGATTTTTAACATCTATTTTCCCTGATGTACGGGCGAGGCGTGACTCGCCCTTATTTTTTTTATTTCCTCCAAATTTATTAGATACTTCTTTAAGTGAGTTCCATTCACCACATCCAGCACATTGCCCCATCCATTTCGAAAATTCATTTCCACAATTATTACAAACAAACACCGTCTCTTTATTTTTCATTATCAATTATACTAAATTTAAGATATCTACTCTTCTCCCAAAAAACTATTTAGATTTGATCTTTTTTCTAAATATCTCAATTTTTGTCCTCTTGTTTTTCCACTTTCAAAAATACCTTCTTTAAACCAATTACAAATATCTCTAAGGTTTTCAACATAATCAGGCTCATTTTTATGTTCCTCCAATTTTCTTTCTTCTTCTTTTTTTATCATTTCAGACTGCATAATTAAATTACAATCAGGTAAACCATAATTTGGAACACCACAACTACAAGAAGAATCTATTATCATAGTACCAATTTTCATTGCATCTAAAGCTGCTTCTGGACTTTTTATTTCACCAACGTGTGAATGAAAACTTTTATCCACAGAAAAAAACATCTCTTTTAACATTTTTATTTTTGTAAAAAATAGTAACTAAACCGATTATAAATCTTAAGTCCCCCTTGTCAAAGACTAAATAATTATTTGTTTTTTAATTATTAGAAATTAGATATTAGA
>Ga0172381_10005492_pt1 | contig 12843 bp, 10 predicted proteins | sample Leawel6488metaG_FD_119754 | JGI IMG/M metagenome (GOLD analysis project Ga0172381, IMG submission 119754) | Leachate microbial communities from a municipal landfill in Southern Ontario, Canada - Leachate well 64-88 metaG | ecosystem: Engineered > Solid waste > Landfill > Unclassified | place...
AACACATAATTATTACTAATTATGTAATCGTTTTTGACAAAATTTGGAAACGATAAAATCATGTTATAAATCAATCATTTTTCTTTATCAAAGGCTTATGGGATTGTTTTGCTTATCAGATAGAAAATTCTTTTTTATGTGATATAGTAATATTGGTAGATAATAATACTACGAATAATGACACTTTAAATCTTCAAGTAGCATCAGCAAAGACCTCAAGACGATAAATTCGAACAATTATTAGCAACGTTTTGTTTAGTAGTGTCTAAAGTTGAAAAAATAATGAAATCATTACCGATGTTTTGGTGACATAGCCGATCTTTTTTAAATATTAGGGGACAGTTCTCATGAAAAGGGGCTTTATTATGGAGCGATATCAATATTCCAATGCATTACGTGGTCCAAAATTAGGAATAGGAAACCTAAAACTGACGAATCCATTGCTGCGATTATTCTTTTGGATAAATGATTTTAAAGGAAAAATATTCAAACCCATTTTGAATACAACAAAAACAAAAATATTAGTAAAAGGGTATGAAGATGCTGTTTTAAACTGTTACGTTATAAACCCCGATCGGTTGGACACTAACGCCCCAACAATTATCTACTTACATGGGGGAGGATTTTTTGGGGGGTTTGCTCCGGTTAATTTTATAAATGCTTGTTTTTATGCCAACGAACTTAAATGTAGAGTTTTTTTGCCAGAATATAGGACTTCTTACAAATATAAATATCCAATTCCCGTTGAAGACTGCTATGAAGCAACGAAATTTATCTATGATAACGCTAAAACACTGATGGTCAATAATAATCGTTTCGTAGTATATGGTGATAGTGCCGGCGGGTGCTTAGCGGCAGCAGTGTCACTAATGGCAAGAGATCGAAAGACGTTTTCAATCGCAATGCAGATGTTAATATATCCCGTGACGGATTATCTACAACTTGGAAAGAGTTTAAAGACATATCCGCTTGCTACTTGGTCAACTGCTGCAACCAGACGAATGTGGAAATTGTATCTTGGGAAAGTAAACCCAATCAACATCGGTTATGCTTCTCCTCTATATGCGGATTCGTTAAATAATTTACCGTTTGCTTATGTTGAACCGCAAGAAATTGATTGTCTTTGCGATGAAGGAATTGCCTTTGCCAAACGTCTCGAGGCCTCAAAAGTTGCGACTATTCTCAATGTCATCAAAGGTTCATATCACGCTTTTGAAGAAGAATACCCTAACCTTTTTGTTCTAAATATTCTTCATCAACGATGTGATCAATTAAGGAAAACACCTTATTTAAAATAGACTTCATCGCATCAATAGAAATGGGCATGAGAGTTTTTTCTCATGCCTTTTTAAAGGAAAGTACTGGCGCATCTTTCTTACTGTCAAGGATTGATAGTCAATCATCATTTAAAAAAACAGATTTTGATTTCGTGATTGGCTCTTGACAGTTTTTTTGTTTTGGTGTAGCATGTATATAGTAAAACGTTTTACTAAAGCGATTTACCAATTCTATTTCGATTGGGGAACCCTTATGCATAAAATTTTTATTGTTGGCAGTTTAAATATGGATATGGTTTTTCGGATTCACTCGATTCCCAAAAAAGGAGAAACCGTTTTTGGAGACGAATTTTTTTTGAATCCCGGAGGTAAAGGAGCTAATCAAGCCATTGCTTGCGCACGTCAAGGAGCAGAAGTTTTGATAGCTGGCACTGTCGGAAACGACATTTTTGGTGAAGAACTTATTAACGGTCTTCGAAAAGATGGGGTCAATGTGGATAACATCTATCGACATTCAACGACACCGACAGGGACTGCTCTTATCCTAATCACCGGTGATGACAACCGTATCGTCGTTGCCCCTGGCGCTAATTTTAAAACCATTTCGACTCAAATTGACGCGATTTTGACCGATGCTCAGCCGGGAGACATTTATCTGACGCAAATGGAGATTCCCTATAGCGCAGTATCGTATGGGTTAGCGGTCGCAAAAGCGAAGAAGATGTACACGATTCTCAATCCTGCACCTGCTCAAGCACTTGACGAGATGCTTCTTCATGATGTCGATTTAATCATTCCTAACGAAACTGAAACCGAAAAGATTACTTCCTTTTCTAGTAAAAATCCTAATTTTGCACTCGAAGCCATCGCTTTTTTTCTTAATAAAGGTATCAAAGAAATAATTCTTACTCTCGGTCAAGACGGATGTATTTATGGAAATAAGGATACCATTAAAAAAGTGTCTGCCTATCCCGTAAAAGTAGTCGATACGACCGCGGCTGGCGACACTTTTGTTGGTTCAATTGCGGTGGCACTCGCAGGCGGTTCCAAAGTGATCGATGCGCTTTCTATCGCTTCAGCCGCTGCCGCTTTTACTATTTCTCGGCTTGGAGCCCAATGCTCAATTCCTTGTAGTTCTGAAATATGTGATTTTATCAATCATAATTCTCATAAACGAGGTGAGAATTGATGAAATATACAATCCGAGACATCGCTCGTGAAGCAAATGTGTCGGTAACGACTGTTTCTCTCGTTCTCAATGATAAACCGAATACCGTTTCTGAGGGAACGACAAGGCTGATTCGTGAAATCGCTGCCAAAAATAATTATGTGCCTAATCAATTTGCTGTCGGGCTCGTCACTAAGAAGACAAATACGATTGGTTTAATTCTTCCCGACATTGCTAATACTTTCTTTGCTGAACTTGCGAGAAGTGTTGATCAGTTCTGTACCGCTTCCGGATACTCGATGATTCTGTCTAATACGAACAATGATCCCGTTAAAGATTGGGCAACGGTAAATTTACTCATCAACCGTGGTATTGATGGCCTAATCATAGCATTTTCACAAGATAAAAACAAAGAAAGAAGCTCAAGTTTTATCACGATGCTCGAGGATTTAGATGTCCCCTTTGTTGCTCTCGATAGTTGGATTGAAGGTTTGAAATGCTCGGGAGTCTCAATTCACCATAGCAAGGGTGGAATGATGGCAACGAAACATTTAATTTCCCTTGGCCATATCAAAATCGGATGCATTACCGGACCCCGTGGCAGTTATACGGCTGAACGTCGTCTCAAAGGATATATTAATGCTCTCACCGAATCGGGAATTGCTTTCGATGAAGATCTTGTTGCCGTCGGTAATTATCAGTTTGAAAGTGGCTTTGAAGCTGCATTGCATTTACTGGATCACGGAGTAACCGCCATCTTTGCATCGAATGATCTAATGGCTTACGGGGCGTACCAAGCTGTGCAAGAGCGGGGAATGAAAGTTCCGGACGATATTTCGATAGTCGGTTTTGACGATTTGTTTTTTTCAGCCATTCTTCCAACCCCTTTGACAACGATTCATCAATCAATTTCGATACTTGGTGAACAAGCTTGGAACTTATTATATGATCGTTTGAAGAATTCTGGGCGGGAAAACGAATATCATCAGCTTGAACCCAACTTGATTATTCGAAATAGTACAAAAGTGAGGAAAGGATGATTATTCAATTATGAAAAAATTACTAATAATATTTTGTATTCTTTGTTTATCATTTACTGTCGGATGCACTAGTTCGCAGACCACGACAACTGATGACATATCAAACATCACCGAAGAAACCTACCCTGCGACTATCTACGGCAGAATTTTTACTGATTCAGGGGACATGATAACTGCAGGCATAATAATAACTTATCCGAATGGCGATATGGAACGAATCAATTCTAATGTTTTGTCCGGATACTGTTTACTCTTGGATGAAGGTACTTATACGCTAACCTATGTTCGTGGACCAGAGTATGCCAAGGTTTCACGGACGATTTCTGTTGAAAGTTACAAAACTTATTACCTTGATGACGTTCGTTTAACACATCTTTATGATGGTACAGCATCTGGTTGGTATATGGGTGATTTGCACCAACATACAGTGTATAGTGATGGCAAACAGACTGTCGATGAAGTTCTGCTTTCTAACATTAATAACGGACTCCATTATGGTTTTCTCTCTGATCACAATTCCGCTGCCGGTTTAGCGGAATGGGTGCAGGGAAACCGTTTTGTGGCTGCGTATGATGCAGTTGGCAATCCGATTATGTTTCGAGCTATTCGCGCTGTCGAAGTCACCACTGATTTTGGCCATTTTCAATCTCTTGGCATCGGAAATGTCTTTGAACAGGCGGATATTAGTATCCTAAAAGGTGATGATCCTATCGCTGACATCACCGATATGATGCAAGAAATCATCCGTAGCGGTGGTATTGCCCAAATCAATCATCCCTTCGCGACTTCTTTACTCGGATTTTACTATTGGGAAATTGTCGAAGAATTCGACACAATTGAAATTTGGAACGGTTTATATGAACCAAACGCCAACGAAAACCTTTTAGCAAAGTTGAAGTGGTTCGAATTGCTCAATCAGTATGCTGCAGGAGACATTAAATATTTGCCAGCGACCGGTGGATCTGACAATCATTCAATCACCGGAACTTACACGGCTCAATATGCTAATCTTTCAACTCCTGAAGGTATCTATACCGATAGTTATCTTCGTCGAGGAGTATATAGTGGTGTTCCCACTACTGTTGTTCACATTGATGGAGATTTTACCGAAGAAAACATCATGAAAGCTATTAAAGCCGGGAATAGCTTTATAACTAATGGACCGATGGTCATTGCAACAATTGGTAACGTTGGGTATGGCGAAACTTATTCATTAAATGAGGCTACCACAGTAACAATCAATTTATCAGTGTTCTCACGGGATCAAATGAGGACCATCAATATCTATAAGAATGGCGAAATTGTAAGCACTCTTTCTGCCATCGATGGTTCGATGCTTCTTGATGACATCGTGACGATTAACGACGTTGAAGTTGGCGATTGGTTTGTTATCGAAGTAATTGGTGATGAGGCGCTCTATGCCATCACGAATCCAATCTTTATTGGGATTTAACACGTACAGTGTTGAACATATAGGAGGTAAAAATGAAAAAAGTATTAGGTTTAGCTCTTGCTTTCTTTGCTTTGTTCGCTTTCATGGGTTGCGAACAAGAAACAACTACCGCTGCTCCAACTGTCTTTGAACTCGGGTCCGATACTGGCAGTTATGCACCGGCAACACTTTCGGGGTACGAAGTCACCAAAACGGTTTACTTGCAGATTATGGGCCCTAATGACATCGAACTGTTTAACGGAACGGTTACTGTTGTATCATCAAATCCAACCGTGTATGAAGCTTTTGTTGGAGCTTGTAGTAGCAAAGGGATTGCCCAAGTTTCGGCCACGGATAGTGGATTCATCACCTCCGTCGATTCGTATGTTAACGGAACGAACAGTAGTTACTGGATGGGATACATCAATGGTGATTCCCTGCTTGTAGGTGCGAATTCGTCTCAAGTACGCAACGGAGATTATGTTCAACTGCTTTTTGAAACTGTTTCATGGTAATTTGAATCAATAATAAGATTTAATAAATCGACGATGATTTCATCTGTGAACCGAGCTCTTGATAATAATGATAAGAGCTCGGACGCGGACGTCGAAAGGATGGGAAAACTTGAAAAAATTACTGGCTTTGAGCTTAATCCTTTTAAGCATCTTTAGCTTTGTCGGTTGTGGTGATTTAACAAACATGACAACTATCGATGGAGAAACTACTACTGACGATGGGATACTTAAAATTGTTCTTTTAGTCAACGGCAACCTCGGTGATATGTCGTTTTTTGATTCTGCGAATTCGGGAATCGATCGTCTGAATGCCGAATACGGTGATACTATTGACGCTAAGACGATTGAAATGGGAACAAACCAATCAGGATGGGAGACAACGCTTTATCGGGTCTCACAACAGGACTATGACCTTATTATCTGCGCTACTACCCAGATGCGCGAATCACTTCAAAAAGTTGCCAACCGTTATCCCGAAAAGGATTACGTGATTTTTGACACGGAAATTCAAGATGGACTTGCGGCAAATTATCCCAATGTCCATTCAATTTTGTTTCGCCAAAACGAAGGTGGATTTCTTGCCGGTGTTCTGGCGGCGGCCATGGCAAATGGCACATCAGGAATGGCTTCCCCTGTCATTGGCAGCGGTAACGTTGGTTTCATCGGCGGTATGCGCAACGATATCATCTATGATTTCGCTGTCGGTTATGCGTCCGGTATCGCATATGAAAATTCGAGAACATCGACTCAGGTTACCTTGACTAATTCTTTCGTTGGCAACTTTAACGATTCCACTCAAGCAAAAGCTTTAGCTTCGGTACAGTATACTAATGGTGCGGATGTTATCTTCGCCGCGGCTTCACAAGCTGGTCTTGGTGTCATCGATGCTGCTCAAACTAAAACCAAATACGTGATCGGTGTTGACTCGGATCAATATCTCTACTATGAAGATTCGAATCCGACTCGGGCAAATCTAATCATTACTTCCGTTCTCAAAAAAGTCGGGGATGTTATATATAATACTGTTCTTCAATATCAAGCTGGAACACTCGAATTCGGGAAATTGGTAAGTTATGGTCTTTCCGAAGGGATTATCGATCTCGCCAACAACGCAAACTATATTGCCAAAGTTCCACAAGCTTTGCGCGATCGCCTCGAAGCCTTAAAAGCCGAGATTATATCCGGCGAACTTGATGTCACGTCGCGTTTTGATCTTTCATTAGCGGAAATCGAAGCCTTGTTCAATGATCTCGAATAAATAAAGGAGCAATCACCATGTCCAATCCGATTCTGCAGATGCATGGCATTTGCAAGTCATACGGTCCGGGAATCATTGCCGCGGACGGTGTAAACTTTAGCGTCAATTCCGGTGAAATTCATGCCCTTGCCGGTGAAAACGGTGCTGGCAAAACTACCTTAATGAAGATACTTTTCGGAATGGAAAAACCGCAAAAAGGCGAGATTTTCATTCGCGGACAACTGGCAACAATCACTGATGCCAATAAAGCGATGCAATTTGGTATTGGTATGGTTCACCAACATTTCATGCTCATCGACGAACTAACCGTCGCGGAAAATGTCGTTATTGGAATTGAACCGAAGAAGCATGGCCTTTTTGATCGTGAGGCCGCTTCTCAACTTGTCAAAGAAATGGCAGAAAAGTATAATATGCCCGTCAATCCGGAAGCACTTATCCGTGATTTGAATGTTGCAAATAAGCAGAAAGTCGAAATTCTTAAGGTACTGGCGCGTAATGCTGATATCATTATCCTTGATGAACCTACAGCTGTTTTGACTCCTCAAGAGACAAAACGCTTTTTTGAACAACTATCCGCTCTGAAGAAAAGCGGCCGGACTATTATTGTTATCACTCACAAACTACCAGAAATCACTGCGATCTGCGACCGGATTACGATTCTGCGTAAAGGCAGAAACGTTGGGACGTATGACGTTGGATCTATAACGGAAACGGAAATATCACGTTTGATGATTGGCAGCAATCCGCTTCCAGATATCATTCCTACATTCGGCAATCCAGGTAAGATCTTACTATCGGTTCGCAATCTATCTTATCAAGGCAACCATGGTAAACCCGCGCTTCAAAACGTCTCCTTTGATCTTCATGCTGGGGAATTATTAGGCGTCATTGGGGTGGAAGGAAACGGTCAACGCGAACTTGTCGATATTCTGGCTGGTCGTCAGATCGGATATGAAGGATGTGTCCTTCTTGATGATGTTCAACTTAAAGGGAAGTCAATTAAGCAGATTCGGGATTTAGGGCTCGCTTTCATTCCCGAAGACAGAATGACTGATGGTGTAAATTTAAGTGGTTCAATTATGGAAAATGTCACTTCGGCAATCCAGGAAGATTACGAATATCAATTGGGACCGTTCCAAAATCAAAAAAAGTTAAATGATTTTGCTCATCATATCAATGATGTTTTTGAGGTTAAATACAATTCTCTATCGGAAGAAATTCGGTTTTTATCAGGTGGCAATATGCAAAAAGTTGTCTGTGCCCGAGAAATAACTGCTTGTCATACAGTTTTAATTGCTAATCAACCTACACGAGGTGTCGATGTCGGATCGGTAAGAACAATCCATGACCGAATTGATGCTTTAAGGCAAAATGGAAAAGCAATTTTGTTAATATCGAGCGATCTATCGGAAATCCGATCTTTATGCAAACGCGCGATTGTCCTTCATCAAGGGTCGATTGTTGCGCGCATTGAAGATCTTTCGGTTTGTTCCGAAGAAGAACTGGGGCTGTATATGCTCGGAATAAAATGCGATAATGACACATTTGGGAGGGATGCTGCATAATGACTAAATTAGCAGGCTTTCTTTCTGGATTAAAAACCCTATTTAAAAAAGCCTTCACCTCAGATCACTTTAAAACTAGCGTTATTGAAATTGGCAGAACTATGTTGGCAATTATTATTGCCTACCTTGTTGCTTTTGTGGTTATTAGCTTCGTATCCGAGGATTCTAAAAATGCTATCCGATGGTTCGTCTTAGGTCCGTTGTCATCACCAACGGAATTAGGTGAGGTTCTCAAGAATGCAACACCACTTATGTTCGCAGGCATCGGAGCTTGCTTAATAATCAAGGGTGGTCATTTTAATATGTTTACAGAAGGGGCTTTCTACGCTGGGGGACTCGTCGCCGCATTGGCTGCTATTTATTTTGAACTGCCCGGTTTCTTAGCTATTATTGTTCCCCTTGCGGCGGGTTCCCTCGCGGCCATGGTTATTGGGTATTTTCCTGCGAAACTTAAAGTATCTTATGATGTCAACGAATTCGTTACTTCGATTATGTTTAACTTCATTGTGATGTGGGTTGGGGTTTGGTTAATTTCCAATGTTGTAATCGATGTTACATCAGGAGATAATGCAACTTTGCCGATTCCAAGCGATTCTCGTCTCTCGATTTTATTCGAAAACACTAATGTGACAACGGGTTTTTTGATTGCTTTAGGAGTTGCGATTGTAACCTATCTTTATATGTACCGTACTAAATGGGGTTTTCGACTAAGGATGACGGGTGATAACAAAGCTTTTGCCCGCAATGTTGGCATCAACGTGAAAAAAGCCGGTGTTTCTTCACAGGTCCTTGGTATCGGTGTTGCCGGTCTTGGCGGAGCAGTTGAGATTCTCGCCAATTACAATCGTTTCAATTGGAAAAGTTTGCCGGGTTTTGGATTTGATGGATTTATGGTTGCCATTATTGCTAAAAACCGACCTCTATTAGTACCATTTGCGGCCATCTTTATTGGCTACTTGCGTTCAGGAGCGGATCTCATGGCTTTCAATGCTGATGTCACTCAAGAGGTTGTTCAAATAATTCAAGGACTTATTTTAATTCTCGTTGCTTCGGAAGCATTTTTCTCCAGCACTTGGTTCCAAAGCGTAATAGCAACCAAGATGTTTAAGAAAAAACGCGTCGTTGTTCATGAGGAGGTGTCTGCTCATGAATGATTTTTTCGAGTTATTTACGTCAGCGGATTTTTATTCAATGATTCTTCAACTGGCCACTCCACTTGTTTTTGCTTCCCTTGCTGCCCTCGTTTCCAACAAAGTTGGCGTTCTCAACATTGGAATCGAAGGCTCAATGGTGATATCGGCACTTGCTGCCGCTATTTTCAGTACACTTACAAATTCATCATTCATCGGTGTCATTGCTGGTGTCATGGTCGGAATCCTTATGGGATTATTCTTTGCCACTTGTGTTGTAAAGCTTCGCACAAATCATATTCTGGTTGGTATTGCAACAAATATTCTTGCCGCCGGGCTAGCTATTTTTGTTGTTTATGCGATTACGGGAAACAAAAGCGATTACCCCGGTATTGCTATGACTTTATGGACTATTCCGATTTTGGATAAAATTCCTTTCCTCGGAGAAATATTATTTACCAACATCAATCCCTTGATTTATCTGGCTATCATCGGTGTTTTTGCGATTCGGTTTTTACTTAACCGAACAGTATTGGGATTACGTATCATTGCGGTCGGGAAGAATGAAGTCGCTACCGCTTCCGTCGGTGTTAAAACGTCTCGTGTCAAGATGATTGCTTTGTTAATCGCTGGCGGTCTTGCCGGTCTTGGGGGAGCGTATCTTTCTTTAGGTTACATGAGCAATTTCAATACGGGTATGGTCGCAGGCCGCGGATTCATTGGGATTGCTGCCGAAGCCATTGGTGCTGGTAATCCAATTGCTACCGCTTTGTTCGCTGTGCTCTTTGGTGCGGTGAATGCATTTTCATTAGCAGCTCAGACTTTCTCTACTTTGGCCATTCCCTATGAACTTCTTAACACTTTACCTTACTTAACAACTGCTGTGGGACTGGTGATTTACTCGATTATCCGTTATCACAAAACACATCCTCATTCATCGAAAAGGAGAGAAAAACATGAAAAAAGCCTGGGAAATTGAATACCAACTACTTCACGAAAGCATCCCCGTCGTTTTGACTGAAGATGAACAATCGTGGAAAGGAATTGCCGCTTTTGAAGCGATGACCGATCTCACAACCAAAATGAAATGGTCTTCAAACGTTCCTGGGAGCGGAGCTCCGGAATCGGTTATCGCCGGTGCCGTCCAATCCATGGAAAACATGGGTTATGATGTCAGAAAGGCTGAAAAATTATTGATTGCTGGCCGTAAGGCGTTTGCGGAAGATGATCTGAGAAATCTAATTTTGATTACTTGCCAGTTATGGAACCTTTTTGGCCAACTCAAAATGATTCATAATCATCCTTATCATCAGTATAAAACCTACGAATCATATGGACAATATTGTAAAAAAGTCGATTTTAGTTTAAGAATACCAATTGATTGCACTTCTTTTAAGTTTCGCTCGCAAATGTACCATGGATGGTTGGCTCAAATTGTTGGAGGAGCTTTTGGAACCGCCCTTGAGGGGTATGTGACTAAGAATATCCGTTCTGCTTTTGGGGAAATCCGGGATTATGTTCGGACTCCCAACACCTATAACGATGATATAACCTATGAAATAGCTTTTCTTGAAGCTTATCGAAAATACGGCAAAAAGATTACGAGTAAAGATGTAGCCCTTGAATGGGTTTCCGTTGTTCCCTTTGGTTGGTCAGCCGAAGAAATCGCTTTAAAAAACATATGGGCAGGTATCCTCCCTCCCCAAAGCGGGTATTTTAATAACCCATATCGAGAATGGATTGGAGCGCAGATGCGCGGAGCTATTTGTGGCATGCTAGCACCTGGAGATGCAAAAGAAGCCGCGCGTTTAGCTTTCATTGACGGAGTAGTCTCTCATTATAATAATGGTGTTCTCGGGGAAATATTCAACGCGGTACTGGTTTCTCTTGCTTTTACAGCAACAGATGTTCGGCACTTGATTGAACAGTCTGTAGCAGCAATCCCTACTGACTCCGAGTACTATTCCGTTGTCTCGGAAGCTCTTGAAGTCTGTCGAACCGGGCTAGATTGGGAATCAGTATGGAATTTAATTGAACCACGATATAAAACCTATAATTGGATTCACAGTTATCCTAACGCTGCCGCTGAAATAGTTGCCTTATGGTTTGGAAACGGTGATTTTGAAGAAACCATCCATATTGTTGGTATGATTGGCTATGACGTCGATTGCAATGCAGCCCAGATTATGACCGCTATCGGTATTATGAACAATCATGTCCCCACAAAATGGGCTGTCCCTTTTAAGGGCGAAATTGTCACTTATTGCCGGGGAATGAAGCGGATGACGGTGGCATCATTAACTGATGATACGATTGCGGCCATGCAAAAAGGGTAGTTTTGTAAAAACTACTTCGATTAAGTGATGATTTTTTCACTGATATATAACGAAAAGAACCATAATGGTTCTTTTTTGATTTTGTGTTTTAAAATCTTGCTCTTCTTTTGTTAAAGGACACTTTGTGTCTCTATATAAAAGAATGGTTCCCTATGATCAGTGAAGGCAAATCATATTTGCACTATCACTTAAAGGGAACCATTGGTATGAAAATGGTATTATTTTACTATTTTTTTTAGAATAGCCATTTTTAATGGCGAATATGGATGATATCGAAGAGCAATATCAATTCGGGTTGACCGATTTACAACGCCTTTGAAATTAGAAAAAATCAGGAAGCTTTGATATCCATGATAGCGACCCATTCCACTATTGCCAACACCGCCAAAACCAAGTTCAGAAGATGCGAAATGCATCATCGTGTCATTAATTGTCGCACCACCAAATGAAAGTTGACCGATGACACGTTGCCAGATGGCTTTATTATTGGAAAATAGGTATAAAGCCAATGGCTTTTCTTTGCTTTGGATAAATTTAATGACCTCATCAATGGATTCATAATTTATAAGCGGAAGGATAGGTCCAAAGATTTCTTCTTGCATAACCGGAGATTTTTGGGTGATATCGATGAGAACAGTTGGGGCGATTCTTTGATCGGCGAAAGTTCCTCCGATTACACATTTTTCGCCACTGATCAATCCTTGAAGTCGTTCATAATGTTTCTGAGTAATGATTTTCGGGTATTCATAATTATGGAGGGGGTCAGGTCCAAAGAACTCTGTAATCGCTTCTTGATAGTGATGGATAAATTCATCTTGACTAGCTTGGGGAATCAAAACATAATCGGGGGCGACACAACTTTGACCGGCATTAATTAGTTTGCCAAAAGCAATGCGTTTGGCAGCGAGTTTGAGATTAATTCCTTTATCAATGATGCAGGGACTCTTACCGCCAAGTTCCAGACAAACGGGGGTGATGTTTGGCGCTGCTTTCTCTAATACAATTTTGCCAACAGAAGTACTTCCGGTAAAAAAGATAAAATCGAAGCGTTGTTCCAAAAGAGCAGCATTTTCGTTTCGTCCGCCAAGAACGACAGCGATATATTCCGGAGCGAAGCATTCT
>Ga0172381_10005493_pt1 | contig 12842 bp, 17 predicted proteins | sample Leawel6488metaG_FD_119754 | JGI IMG/M metagenome (GOLD analysis project Ga0172381, IMG submission 119754) | Leachate microbial communities from a municipal landfill in Southern Ontario, Canada - Leachate well 64-88 metaG | ecosystem: Engineered > Solid waste > Landfill > Unclassified | place...
CCGTAATAGTCATCGAAGGCGCGGTCGCTCTTGGACACCTTATAAAGAAGCTCCCGCATAGGTTTAACCTTGTGAAGCTCGGCGGATACTTCGTCATCCACCTGTCGGAGATTGGCTTGCACAAGGGCCTGGAATCTTGCTTGATCAATGGTCAAATTCATAGTTCATTCCTCCCTTATGCGCGAACCATGTCGAAGTGACAGGGTGCGAATCTAAAGAGAACAGTTTCCTTGCCCGCTTCCCGGAGATCCAGCTCCAGAACGTCAATGAGGAAATAGTCAGTGGCGGGGGTAGCGGCACAATTGAATCCCATTCCGATGTATCCAGCCGTGGTCGTGATCTGGGCGTAGGAAGTCCCGAAGGGCTTGAGGGGGACGGTAACAAAGGTGTCCCCGATTGCCAGAGTGTACGGCCAATAGGTTGTGAAGGTATGCGCCGTGGCAGAAGCCGAAAGATTGACACGGTACAGTCCCCTGTTCGCACCGGAACGACAATAGGTGGTGCAAAGCTGCGCGATGGTCGCCACGTCAATCGAACCGGTTGTCATACCCAAACCGGCAGTTGCGTTCACCGCACTTGCCGTCACTACAGTAGGGGCGACACCTACCGTGGCATTGTAAATATTCCCCCGAAGCACCGTGTGGGCGTCAATTACAGCCACTTTTACAAATGGCTGGGGGTCATTTTTTGCCCACATCCCTTCTACGCCGAAAAACTTTCGGGCCTTTTGCTGCGCGGGAGTCTGGACAGAAGCAATATACTGTCCATAGGTTGCGTCATAGGTGGGGACCTGATCATTGGTCCCGATCACCACACCGAAAAGAACATTTTTGCCCGTGGTATCCGCAGCCCCAGCCGCACCAGCCGCAAGGGGGGCAACGCCATTAATCGCAACAGACATATCGGCCTTTACCAACTGTCCGACATACAGGGTAGAAGCCCCGACAACGCGGTCAATGGGGAACCACTGGGTTCTCACTGCACCTTGTTCTACTGAAAACATAGGCTAATCCTCCTTTTATCGCCAATTAAGGCTACCACACTGGGGGCAGCCGGAACGGACGACTTGAGTGAAATTCGTTTTAAACACTTTCGGATCACCGTTGGCATTTACTTCAATCAGGCGAAGGTCGCGAATCGTTCGGATAGAAAGAGAATTTTCCATCACATTGCCACTGAAGTTTACCAAATCAGTGACAAGGATGGAATCAACCGCATGATACCCTATCCCATTCCCTGTAGAATCTCGCCCAACCTTGCAAATAAACCCGCACTGGCGGCACCGAAAAAACGTATTTTCTTGAGAATCAGCCCCGAAAATAGGACGGGAAGGTCGCCCTGGCGGAAGGGTTTTCCGGTCATATTTTATGTATCGCGACTGACTCATTTTATTTTCAAAACCTGTTTCAATGCGGCGTCACTAAGGTTTTCGGCCGCAGCCCTTTCAAGGGAAGACATATCGGCCAATGCCTCGGCCCGATTAAAGGGTTTTTCATGGGTTTCGTTACCATTTCCAAGATCAACCCCTTTGCCGTCCTTTCCCTGGACCTTGGGTTTCGGCTTTCGCAAACCGCTCATGACGGCCAGCGTTGCGTTTTTGAAATTCAGCATCAAGTCCGTCCTGGGGTCGCCGGTATGCTTCTTGTTGCAAGATGTATCTTTCTCATCAACAAGTTTTGCAAAAATTTCCGGTTCCTTTTCCGGGTCCACGAGCTGTGCCAAAAGTGTCAAATAGGTATCGGAATATTCCTTATCTGCATTTGCAGAGTTTTCCGAAATCTTTTTAACCTCTTGCACCGCCTGTCGCCGTACCCAGGCTCCATGATCCTGAATTTCCTGCTTCGTGGGGTACTCGGAAAGGACAGGTTCCGGGTCCTCTTCGGGTTCATTTTTCGCTGCCGCCTTCTGGCCGATGGTAGCTAACGTCTCAATGCTCCGCGCCATTTGAGCAAGAGAATTCCCCACAAGTGTTTCCAGGCGGGCAACCTTTCTTCCAAGGCGGGATTTTTCGCCATGATCGTCAGCACCATGGGTATCCTCACCTTCGCCGTCCCCGTCTGCATCGCCGCCGGCCTGGGCATTGGGATCACCTTCACCGCTCCCACTGTCCGCTCCGGGATCACCATCCTTTTTCCCTGCCTGTTCTCCGTCCTTCTTTCCACCATTCAACAAAGCTTCGGCGTTGGCAAGTTCGTTTGCAGCGTCACTGCCATTAGCGGCCGGATTATCCTCGTTTGCCATGATGTTATTTCCTCTCTTTCCTGTTTTGTTGGAAGTATAAATTAAATTCTTTTTACAATGAAAGCATTATTTATGCCTTCCCTTTGACATGCCTCTACTTATGACCCTTCACTTACCCGGATCTGGATTTCTAACCAGTCCCGTAAACTTCTTGTAATTCTCCAGGCGATCATAAGCAGTTTTCAGCCTTCCATCCAAAAGCTGCAACATGATCACGTCCCGCTGTTCCGCCGTTCCCTTGGAAATAAGATCCGTGTAGATTTTATTCAAAAGTTCAGCGTGCATTTTGATATCATCCGAAAGGATCTGCTTTCCCAAATCATCGTTCATTGATTCTATGTAAGGCCGCAAATTATCAATGAGCGACAAAACGGAAAGCCCTCGCCTTCCAACCACTTTCAAATACATATCCCTTTCTTCATCGGTAAATTCTTTGGTCATGCTTGCGCTCCTTCCCTTGCATCTTGTTCGCCTTCCGATACGGGGAGGCCAGATTGGTTTTGTGTCATTTCAGGGGAAGCATTGGCAGTCTGTTCCGCCCCTTTCCCCTCAACAACCGGTTTGGCATTGGTAAGTTTGGTTAATATTTCAGATATATCCCTGAATTCCGCCCCCAACTCCAGGAATTGTATTTCAAGGATTTTAGCCACGATAAGGGCGGTTTCCTTGGGAAATATCTGCACCATCCCCACAACTCGACCCATCATCTGATCCAAGGCGGAAGCTTTCTGTCGCTTGGAATGCTCTGCTTCAAGGGCCTGGGAAAGCGGAACGTAGGTATAATCGCCGTCCGGATCGAAAATGGTAGCCAAATCGGACATAAGGCGAATGGCGGTATTCGGATCACAAAACCTATACGTTTGCTGAATTATTTGCTGATAGAATTCGGCCAGCATCGTATATTCCCAGGTTAAAGATTTAAAGCCCCCCCTTGCATTGGTCCGGGATTCGGTAGCCGCGATCTCGGTTGCCGTGTTATCCCCCTGCATCGGGCCTCCCTGGGTAGTGGGCCAAATAGAATCAAGTTCCGATCCAGTGCTTTTCAAGACGCTCAACTGACTCATGGCCCCCTGGATATTATCTTCTATCTTCATTTCCTTTAGATCACTTTCCGGGTCCTCAAGTTCAATCAGGTGATCGGGTTTGATGAAGACTGTAGGATTGTCCTCAATGGCGCTTTTCCTAATCTTCATCACCGGCATTGTCGCCAGCATGGTTCGGTCATTGGAGACATTAAAGGTATCATCAATAGCCGTATCAATTTCCCGAAGGTTGCGACCATCGGAAAGTCCAGTATCCTTCGTAGGGTGAATGTAGCAGATTCCGCGGACAATCGGCTTATATGCTTCCCCTCGGCTATTGATATAATCCGTGGGGGAAAATCGAACCAGGATGCTTATCCCGTTCACCTTGACAAAGGAAATTATACACTCGACCATTTCAGCGCCTTGGATCTTATTTCCATTCGCATCAATCCCAGGGTCGGCAACAGTAGGGACCCCATCTTCATCAGTCTCTTTTACCACTGCCCACATTTTCCCAAAACGCTGAAACAGATCTATATTCTTCAGAGGAGTCCTTTCCGGATGGGCCTTGTCTCCATCCTTGTTCGTCGTTTTCCTGGCTACCTCAGTCTCGGCAACCCCCTTCAAAGCGTCTTCCACGCGATCAAGGTTGAAATACCCGAATTGTTCAGCCCTTTCCTGTAAATCCTGTAGGGTAGTCTCTTTCAATATGATTACCCAGGGTTTTTGCTGTACTGAATAAGCATAACCTGGGGCAGTGAAGACACACCTAGGATCTATTACTTCATAATTAAACCGATCATATACCAGTTCACGGATTTCCTTGTCTTTCTGGGGTTCCTCAATATCATTCCATACAACCGATCCGCTTTCATTAAGGGAAGGTTTGGAAGTAATCTTCGGGTCCTGTTTGATCTTCCTGTTACGGTATTTCTTCTCCCAGTAGCAGAGTATATAGACCTGTCCGAATAACCAATTGATCAGGCGAGCACGAATGTATTTCTGGAAATGATATACGGCCGACATATTGAGGGACTTGTTGATTAAAACTTTCACTGCCCTCGCTTTAGCCTTATCATCCGGCTCCAATCCTTCTAAATAAACATTGCAAAAGTCGCGAGAGCTGAAATACTGCATAGCCCAGTTTGAGGCGTCGGTGAGCATATGGGCAATGAAATATCCAAGGGTGATGTCGGATTGCCATTGGTAATTCTTATCGGGGCGATTGCCATCGACCTTTTCCACAAGCGATTCATACTCTGCTATTTCGGCCTCCATGTTTTTAGCGCCGGCAGGGTATTCATGGTCAATTACAATGGATGCAAGGGCATTTTCCACGTCTCCGAATTTTCCTGCCCTGATAAGGGACTTTTTATCTTCTGCCATGTCATTTCACCATAATTTCAGAAAACTTATACCATAGAAGGGTTTCCGATAGGGTAGCAAAATCAGTTGGATATAACATTCTTTCCCACCAGGATCGAACCACGGGAATCTTCATTCCAGGACTATCGGGATGCCATAACAATAATTCCTTCATATCATTTCACCTTGAAATAGGGGGCCGGAAATAACTTCCTCAAAAACTCTCCGCAGTATTTACATTTCACCTCTTTTTTAATATCTTCAAGAGGAATTATTAATTCGAAGAGTTTTCCACACTTTACACACACAAAATCATCCATTGGCATATTAAGTCCTTCTCCTTCCATGAAAATATCGTGATTCTGTGAATTCATCCCGCTTGGACTGATAAATATGGGGAGCGCCACGAAAACGGGAATCTTTGAAAATAGCTTCCAGGGTCATATTATGGTGGCTCCACCGCTGCTCGGTATCATCCGGAGGATCTTTTGTGACCTGGGCATTCCGACCGATCCGCTGTTTCATCTGCCAGTTTTTTAAGGACAGCCCTGTAGTTCTGCAACAATCGAATATCCAGAGAGTAGGAAGGCGAACCATTCTCCCGTCGATCATTTGTAGATTATTGAAAGGGCGTCCGCAGATCTTCGCGTTAATAAATCTTTCCCTGACCTTATCTTCCCCCTTGGTTCCCTTGGTATCCCACGTTTCCCAGTATCCACCGGTTCCAAGTTTTTCCTTTTTCATCCTGATAAATTCCGTATTCATATCCTGTACTACGCTGGTATTGGTTTTTACCTGATTTTCACTGGCAAGGGGATCTATCAGATTAATAGAAAAATGGAAATCCCGGCTTATCAACGCTACCTCTTTGCATATCATGTCAGTGGTCATAATATGGGGATCAGGGGTCAATTCCCGATAAACGAAAGCCTCATCATCCAAGGTAATAAATATCCAGTTGATTGCCCACGGAGTAGATTGGTGATAGTCGATCATTCGGGCATGTTTAACATTGGCTGGGATTCCGGTAGGGAAATACTTGCCTTCCGATATCATATGTATGTTCCAATTAAATTCCTTATGGACGGCCCCGGTGACTTGTTTGAAAATCCCATAGCGCCGCATTGCCACCGTATCTTTATCATCATACATGAAAATAGAATCAAGATATTCAGAAACATTGGCATAGGGAAAATCTTCAGGTTTAATTATTCCGGCTTTTATCTTGTCATGGAAATCCTGAACCATCTTCACGAAAATCGGGTTATCGTCTGACGCGGCCTGGATCACGGCAATATCCTGCTTGGAATCCGTAACAAGTTTTGTGGGTACATCCTCTCCCATTTCCTTCTTCATGAAGGCACGGACAATGGGGGTGCGGTAGTAGACACGGGCCCTTTCGTAAATCTCCGTAAACATCCACGCCGCCTCTACCGGAGTTGTACCCATAAGCATTTGACCATAAGTGGTCGCAAGGCGCGGCAGGGATTCTTCATAGAACGCATAGGGGCATACTTCGTCAACTAAAATTGCCTTTCGTGCCTGTCCAGCCTGGGATTGGGGAGGTTGCCCGTAAGATACGTATTCCAATTGAGCCGGCAGACCCCCCAATAATGGCTGAACGGTCATGGTCGCATTCCTGGAAACAATATCTTTGACAATACGATCCGGGGGAAGCTGTTCTTTTAATAAGGGGTAGATAGTATTATGGACTTCATTATCCTTATCATTGGGGAGGGTTTGGGAAGCCAGTCTAATAACCCTGCAATTGTCTTCAGGCAAGATATTGTGATCCTGATGCTTACACATTCCCATAACCGAATAAACAATACGCCTTGTCCAAGCCTTTGTATTGTGGTGTATCAATCCTCCCGCAAAATAATTATGATATTTAGGTACAGTAAAATCATATACCTCTTGACTGGGAATAGATTTAACTGATATAATTCTATTACCATCAACATATAAAGGAGAATGACATGAAAGGTTTTCCAAGCGCTTGTTACGAATATGCAAATCAATTGCATGATATGATCGAAAATAAAAAATTAACCCAAAAAGAAGTTTCCGAGATATTAGGATTCCATATAACGACAATTGAAAAATGGTGTTCAAGACTACAGATAAAGACCCAGAGAACCGGCCCGCGAAACGGCGATAAACATAAAGGGTGGAAAGGCGGTCGTGTACTAATCTCCGGATATTGGCATATATATTCCCCGAATCACCCCAATAAAAGTAAGGGTGGATATGTTTCTGAGCATCGTCTTGTAATGGAAAAGAAAATTGGAAGATATCTTTTAAAATCCGAAGTGGTTCACCATATAGATGGAAATCGGAAAAATAATTGCCCCGAAAATCTAATACTTTTTCAGACAAACGCAGATCATTTAAAATCTGAACTGAAGGGGAAAATTCCAAACTGGTCCGACCAGGGGAAGAAAAATATGGGCCATCGTTCACCTTGCTCGCCTGAGACAAAAAGAAAGATTTCACAATCTCTTCGACTGAAACATATCCATGGTCAGTAAGAATAAAATGATGATCCGCAGCTTCTATCCATCTTCCATCGGACATTTCAATCCGATAACAACGATGAATGCCTGATTTTTTAAACGGCGGCAATGCCTCTGTTATTACTTTTCTTTTCCCGTCCCACGCATAAACGCAGAATGATTTTCCTTCTCTATATAATTTCCCAATAGATACAGGACCATTTATAGTATCTATAAGTGTTGAATATGTAACACATTTTCCAAATCTATTTCCGGTAACGACAAGAATGGTTTGGTTGCGAATGGAAATTATGGTGCCAAATACCGCATTGCCAATATAGTTGGCGAATCCAGCATAGGGCTCGAAATCTACTTTATTCCAAAGGGGCATAGTTCCATTCTTTCTTTCTTCGGTTATTTTCTGCGTTTGACAGGCGATGATTTTGCGGCAGACTTGGATGTGGCCTTTCTTCCTGAACCAGACTTCGCCACCTGAAGCATTGCCCTGGCTTTAGCTATTTGTTCGCCGGCCAACTGTTTTGCCGCCACGGAAGCCATTTTCATTCGTTTGGGATCTGACATGATCGCCTTGGCATTCGCGATGGTACGTGCATCGTCCTGTCCCTGGTATAGCAAATCCTGTTTGGTCATCCTGGAAGGGGGGCAACAATTTACCGCTCCATAACCCCTAACAGCCAATCCCTTTCCCTTGCTTGATTTCCCTGCTTTCTTCACTATTGCTCTCCTTTCTTTAAGCAACGCAGTTATTTCCAGGTTCCATCTTCAGACATATAGAAGCTTCGGTGCTGACCAGCACCTACTGATTCCGCCAGCCCCGCAGGATCGAATGTTATATCCTCAGACCCCACATTGATGATCTTTGTTTCATATCCGGAAGAGAATGTCCCAGAAGGTGTCACAGATCGGGCGGTTCCCCCAGCATCCAGAATTAAAGTCGATCTTACATTCTGATCCGCAACAAGGGTATAATCAGCATCCATTACCGTGTCAGATTTGTCCACGAATCGCTCTGCAAGGGTAAAGGGGGCAAGATTATGGAGGGTGACGGGAATATAGGAAGCATTCGATGAGATAGTCTTGGACACCACAATATCGAATGGCTGTTCCGTCAACTCCACCCAAAAGGTAAATGTCCCATCGGTGAGGGATGATATAACGCTGTTTACCGCCACCCCTCCCGACTGTGCCGTGTAAATGCTTGCGGGGGTCGTGGTCCCTGCCAAAAACACAGAAACGGTAGCCCCCAGGACTACCGCGCCGGTTTGATTACAGGTCGTGCCGCTGAAAGGATATCGCATATTTCACCTGTTTCTATTTCTTATTTTCTATTTCTTATTTAATTTTCCTGTAAAACTCTTTCAAGAAATCCGATTGATCATCTGCTATCTTATCTACCTTCCGCTCTACCCTCGCCACCGCATCGACCCAGGCTTTTTGCTGAGTAATGTATTGCTTTTCCATTGAGATTTGTTGCTGTTCGGCAGTTGTAAGGCGGTGTTCCTGGCTGATTGCGGTTGATAAAAGTATTGTGACCAAAAGGACTATAAGAGAAGTGAATCCCCCTAATACCCAAGGCCACGAAACGGTAAGCATTGACTCTTTAGGGGCTGGGCAATTCCTTTCCTCTCTCGACACCATTTCAGTGACAATATGTTCCTTATCCATAGCCGATCCTCCGCTACTTTGAATGGGAACAGCCCTTAGAAGCCTGTTTAGAATTTTTCCCACTTTTCTTACCAGATCGCTTGGTGGGTTTTTTCATCATGTCCTTGAGATTCATTTTTCTCTTGGTATTCTTTTTCATCATGCTTTTTAAAGATTTCTTCACGGCATTGTCACCCCGCCACCCTTATGAAACGTGATCTTGGTCCATTTATAGTTTCCGCCCGGATGTTTCAGACACATCGAACCATTGTCCTTCCACTCCGAACCGCCACGAGGATGATCACATACGGGGATAGACGCACACCCCGTAACCATCATGATCATCGCACTCACCATCGCCGCCAATACCAATAACACAATCCGTCTCATATTCATGTCCTTTCTGCCTGATACTGGTTAGAAATAAGGTTCCCCTTTAACTACCCCCGCACTTCCCGACACCGCATCAATAGCCTTGAAGTTCCGAATATTGTTGATCCCGATTACCCAGAAGGAAGTTCCGGCAGCGTAGGTCAATCCTTTATTTGTGCCAGCCGTGGCAGTGGGGGTAGTACCATTTTTGGTCACATTCACGGAATTGGTCAGAACTTGAACGAGCATCGCCCTGGCTTGTCTTCCTGCATAGATCCCGGATGTCGGTTCATAGGTCGTTTTGGTAAACCCCACCGCCGGATCACAATCTGCAATTACCTCACACTCCCCGGCGTCCCCATCGAATACATATACCCCTTCCATTCTGCACCTCCGAAGATCTTTACCATTTACCTAATTAATATCCAACCCCTCTTGAAATTTCCTATGCCATAAAGCAGTTACAATGGGAAGCGATATTAATTATCACAAATGGACAGAATCACCGCTTGATCCCCTGGATATTTTCTATACACCTGGATACTTTATATCCAGTTCGGTATATGATTTATCCTTCTAATAGTTTTCCTCTTCCCCGATCTGCGTTAATATAGAATCGACCGGATTTAACCCCCCTGCGCACCCCACCCCATTCACCATAAGGAATCCTGTGCTTCCCAGCGGCCCAGGGGGAGAAAATATAACATCGCTCTGAACCTGATTGATTTCCCCATGGACCCCGAACCCGATGCGTACAGGCTGAACCGGTGCTATCTTTGAATCATACTTGAGCGGGTTTCCCACTTCCGACATTTCAACCTTATCCGGGACTTCGAACGTGGCTTCTTCCCGGCCACTTTCCGTACCCGATCCGTAAATAACCTTTTCCCTCATAACCCACCTCCCTTATTATTTTGGCATCTTACTTCCAACTATCACTTTATTAGCCCATTCACGTTGAAATCGTTTCCATTTTTTCCTTTCAAATTCCTCCCGATCTTCTCCCCTATTTAATAGCATTGCTTGCGGCATGAAACCAAGTCTCATTACGTCTTTCAACCTCCGTTCTGCATCCAAAAAAGTATCTTTCTTATACCCAATAAGAACATAACAACCCATAGAATGACTCTTGAAAAGATTAAATTCGTTCAATATTTTAGACGCCTCAACCAGTGGCTCATAATCATCCGGTTCATCGTATGCAAAATAAGCAGATTCAGGATTTAATTTCTGTAACCATTCAGCATTCCATTTTGTAAATCTTTTTGCTTCTAATCCTCCTGACAAACGGGTTCGATGCGACTGCCCCAATAACATTTTATAAACATTTTCCTGATGATTTTTGGAACAAGCAAGTATATTATTATCAAGTAAGTTCCATCCATCGGTAATGGGTAACTCTCGAATTATATTCCCCTCGCTTTTCCAGGCATCACAGAACCAACATCTATTCGGGCACCCACGATGCGTAATCACATTTCCCATCGCTACATATTCTCCAGGTGTAAAATTCCCACCTTTATTTTTGTAAGCAGGTCCATCAACAAAGGTAGGACTTACAAACTTCCAATGTTCGGCTAGTTCTTCTGCAACTGGGATATCACAAGAAAATGCTACGGAAATAAAAATTGCATCCGCCTCATCGGTAATTATGGGAAATTTATTTATCCTAACATTCCGCCCTAATGGGGTCATTGAAGTCTTCCTCGGGAAGATATAAATTATTCTAAGGTTATCGTTTTTCAATTTTTGACCCTTTTTATTTTTTAGACACCCTTATTTACCCCAACCATTTATTCTAACCTGGACACCCCCACCCCTACTGTCAAGGGTTTGGGGGATATTAAGGGAATATATTCGGTGACTGTGTGAAGCGATGGGGGAGGTGTAGCCGACGCCCACATTCCCATCCCCCCGCTCTCCCCCCTCCCCCTCTGCGCTCCACCAATCATTCGAAAAAGCCTGAAATCCCGCATTGATGTCGTATAATAATCAATTATGTAAACTTTGCCTTGACGTAAGTATCGGATATCATTAGTGGGGGAGAGGGGTGGATACTTATTGAACAGCCCAAAACCGTTATACACTCGCATTTGTGCACATTTCGCACGCTTCTACTCCACTTGTGCGCAAATCGAACAGCAAGGGTGGATACAAAATATCCAGGGGTGGATAGAAAGTATCCAGGCAACGTGCGTGATGTTATTTCCGGTTTCAATGGTAGCTTTCCCCTATCACTCATCATATATCAATTACCTTCTCATCCTCTCCCCTGTTTTCGCTTGTTCCTTCCCCTTCATTTTCTCCATTCCCTTCCCCATCTTCATCCCCCATTCCATCTAGAGTTTGGCAATCCCTGCCCGCAATGGCCTGTAGCAGCTCGGCAATAATAGGCGGCACTACATTTTCGTTGACCTGGATTAACGCATTGATCACGGTGCTGGGGGTCGTGCCGTTGATCCCTACCATGCCGGTGATATGTTTACTGGCGTCCAACCCGATCTTGAGCAAATCCTTGTCTCTAGTATAGGTCCCCAGGGAAGCACAGCGGGTTATCGTTTCGATCGCATCATCTAGGCCGGTGTCTACAATGCGTTCGGCGGCTCGCTCAATTCTGCTTTTGATATCGGGGCGGTTGAGGTTGCGGGTAATAGTAGTGCGGTGACAGCCGAGATCCCGTGCAATATCCGCGTGGCTCTGTTTGGTCGTTACGGCGCGGGATGTAGCGATTGCAATTTGTTGGGGTGTTAGTCTCATGGTATATTTCCTCTCATTCCAGGGATTATTAGGGCTATATATACGGGCATATCGGAGGGATTGCAAGGGGGGATTAATGAGCATGGTGATATAATATATTATATTGCCGAAAGTGCTGCGCAAACCAGGATGGATAAAAGGGGTTAAATATGGAATTATCACGGATTTTCCTGGAATTCTCAAAGAGTGTAAAATGGTAATGAATATATGGGGATAGGGTATAAATGGGAGAAAATGACCTGGAAAATTCACGGATTCGAGGGGTTGGGGAAATGGTAGAATGTAATAAAATCAATTAGTTAGTATATGGCATGAATAATGCTGTATATAAAGTAAAAAGCTCGCTCATTGCTAACCCGGCTGGGACCACAAATACGGTATGAGTACAGTCGGACGGGAAACACAATCCAGGCGAAACAGCCGCCTATAAACGAATGACAATATGGATTGCCCGAATAGATCACAGCTTGCAGGCTGTGAAATGTGCCGGAGAAACGGAGAACGGAAATGTTAGATGTGCGAGAACCCGATATTGATGATACTGTGTATTGTTGCCCGGAGTGCGAGCGACCAAACCAATACGGAGACTTATGCGAAACTTGCCGACAGGCCATTACGCGCGAGGAAAGAATAGAGAAGGGAATGGATTACGATAACTAACCCCTTGCCCGGCACATCTTGGAGTCTGCAAACTAAATCAAACGGAGGTGGATTATGAGAGCATTTTTAATCTCGGCGGCATTTTTGGCAGTAATCGCAATTATGGTGTGTGGCTGGATGTTCACAATCTAACAACCTGAGACACCCGGAGAGACGGGGGAAATGAGGGGGAAATGAAAATCGCAATCGGAAATAAAAGCACGCTGATTATCAAAAGGGAAGAAGGCTCCGAATACGATTCTATCGTGAAAATTCAATCTTC
>Ga0172381_10005495_pt1 | contig 12839 bp, 13 predicted proteins | sample Leawel6488metaG_FD_119754 | JGI IMG/M metagenome (GOLD analysis project Ga0172381, IMG submission 119754) | Leachate microbial communities from a municipal landfill in Southern Ontario, Canada - Leachate well 64-88 metaG | ecosystem: Engineered > Solid waste > Landfill > Unclassified | place...
GGAATAACTGGTAGTGGAAAATCATCCATTACCAGAACGTTGGCTAACTTATTAAGTGTTAGTTCGTTAATATCAGGTGTGGAATCATATCCAATTCCATGTGATACAAAAATTAATCATAAAGATTCTCCTACACCAGAGAATATTAAGTTTGCAATAAAATATACTGCAGAAGAAAAAAGAAAACGTAAAAATAGGAAGCGCCTCAAAGATGCTATCAACTCTGGTGTTATTGCACATTCGATTATTTGTTATAATTGTGAGTGCGCAATAAATAAAGTAATGTGGGTAGACATAGTTGAGGTGGATGGTATTCATTACTATCCAGAGCAATATGAATGCTTAATAAGGGAAGATGGATGTATTGATTTAAGTCCGTTTATTGAATATTGTGAAAATAAATACAACACTGATCATTTGAAATTTATGCAACTTGATTATGATTATTTTTCATCAAGTGATTTTATAACTAAGATGATAAAAGACTTACCATATGGAGAAGAAAATTGTGGTGGGCACTGTTTGCTTTGTAATGCTATAGTGTAAATGCTAATGGTTTAACAAATTACTATACCGAAAACTTTATATTAATTTATAGAGTTTTCGGTATAATTTTAAGGAAATAAAGAAAGGAAGATGAGATGGCTGTTTATAATCATATAAGTGACAAAGTATACAGCGCAGGGAATGGATTAACAGTCAATCTGCATGTATATTTGAATAAAACTTTTAATGACAGAACAACAAGCTTTTATAATGAATATGCATATTATTCATCGCAATTTCATGACGAAGCTATAACGATAAAACGTGATTACACTTACAATATTTCATTTGATATTAATATTGATGATAAAAAAGAAAGTGTAACAGTTAGAATTCAAGACATGATAAATCTTGAGAATGCAATCAATAATGCTGCAGAATGGTATGGGGGTAAAATAAAAAATTTGTATGTAACAAACAATGGAAAATTGATGTTGCATAATAAACAAGAACCAATAATCATATCTAATTTGTCTGGTGATAGATATATAAAATTCGAGCCTAGTGTATACTGCAAAGATGATATATATAAACCTGGATTAAGAGTCTATATAAATGAAGTTTATACTGATATACTATTAGAAAAATTTATGGGTTTGTTATATATAATGTCTAAGATTGATATATACAATTGTGCAATGACATTAGTAAATTCATTGCAGATACCATTAGGAACCAATCTAACAAAAATTGATAACAGCTATGATATTGAAGCAAATGAAATGAACGGAAAAATTACTGCTGGAAGACAGATAAGTGGTAAGAAGAAAAGTTTTTTTGATATAGTTTAATAATAAGGAGAATGAATTATGATTGATAAAGACGAAATGACTAATGATACGACAATTGTTAAAGATATAATAGATATATTTCAAATGATGATGCGTATGCCATTAGGAGAATATGATGATTATATTAATGCATTTATTACATTATCTAAAGATAGTGATATTGAAAAGCTTAAAGAACTTATAGGATCCCAATTAAAAATTAAAATAAGTTCAAAAGAAAATACAATGCTTATGACTTTTAATATATGTGATATATTATATGATTCTTCTAATCCAGTTATCATTTTGACTATTTGCTTATCCGAAGACGTTAGCTTATCAGATATATTAACTACTCTTGATCAATTTGATAAACTAACGCATTTTAATACAGATCTTATTGATAACAGCAATATTATAAGTATATCATTTAATACTTTTATAAATTGCATGCATCAAGCTATTAAAATTACTGATATAAATACTGGGAAGTATAATTTTGAAAAAGGTCAAATATATCTAGATGATACAATAGATATGGGCAGAGGATATCGCCCAATGATGGAATTATTAAGGAAAATGCCTGAATTTAAGGAGATTATGCATAAATATTTTAAAGAACCAAAATCATCAGTACTAATTATGGAAAATATGAAAGATAGATATTTTGATACATTACTTTCAAATACTCCATTTGATGAAGACCTAAATGGATATCACCCTAAATGCACACACCGGTTGAATGGAAAGTTCACATTAAATGAAAATAGTGATGGGACTTATACATGCACTCAGTGTGGTGCAATTTTAAAATTTATAGAAGATTAATCAATATAAAATGCCAGTATGGATTATTTTCCATACTGGCATAATAATTTTAACAAATGAAAGAGGTAAATAAATGCTTTGTTTTAGAATGGATTGTGATAGAACAGATTATGATGATTTTACAATAAAAACTGGTAATAATAAGATCATTATGTTTTCAATACAAGATTCTCATGTTATTTATTTTGTATATGGATATGATATGTATGATACTTACTTACCGACAAATATAGATGATATAAAAAATGAATTTAAAACTGAAATGCTTTTAGTTCCTATGGATATTGATATAGGTGATATAAAAGAAATATCCATGGATGAATTTATATCTGATATGGTTAATAATATGTGTTTTATACAACAATATAAAGTAGTATATAATATTGTAATGAGAAATTCATATGTTGAAATCAATCAGAGAAAATCAATTATGGAATCACGTAATTTAAGCAATAATGCATTTAATAGTATGTCACAAAATGCTTATATAGGTTCTAAATCATTCTTTCAAGAAGTTGAAAGAATGGATTGTAAAAATAATAAGTATGTAAGCAGCCCTATTATTTATATAGTAAATGGGGTATCCGCTGATGTTTTGGTAGATGAATTATATAAAAATAACAGGGCTCTTTCACCATTCCTATACAAGATAAATGATTTTAGTAATATGCATGTTATGTCAACGGGATTTAATAATATTGTTATTAATAGCGACAAAATACAATTCAATGAATATGATTCTGATAGAATATATTTCTCTTCTAATGATAATAGAATAAAGATTTCAGAATTAATAAATTCTATATTAAGAAGACAATACACTAATTTTATTATAGACATTGATAATGATTCTGAATTAAATATGATATCAAAGCATTTTGCAAATGCAGGAATTTATAATTATGTCTATATTTCATATGATGAAATAAGTTCTGATAATGATGATTTCATAAAAAAGTATTTAGCCAGATACAATTTAGATGATACTAAATATATAAATGAAATAAAAAGTAAATTAGAAAAAATTGATAAAACTTATTTATCAGCAGGACATATCATTGATATAATTGATCATTGGTATATGTATGACTATACTATTGACACATATTTTTCTCAATATAAAGAATGCATAAATAAAAATGTAAAGACAAATGATAAAGTTGTTATGTATAATGAAGATAAACTTAATAAGTACATCGGTATTCATGATGCAAAAAATTGCATTAACAAAATAAAAAAATATTATGATTTCATATCAATTGCAAATGTAAATGACATTAGTTTAAGTAATCAGTATCGGCATATGGTATTCTCAGGAAATCCTGGAACTGCAAAGACTTCTATTGCAAGACTATATTATGAGATACTAAAAGAAAATAACATAATACCAGAGCATTCGAATTTTATAGAAGTTGGTAGAGCAGACTTAGTAGGTAAATATGTCGGATGGACAGCAGATATAGTTTCTAATAAATTTAATGAAGCAAGTGGAGGTGTTTTATTTATAGATGAAGCATATTCATTGGTTGATGAAAATAGTGGAGGATATGGTGCTGAAGCAATAACTACAATCGTTCAGTGTATGGAAAATGATCCAAGAACTACAGTAATCTTTGCTGGATATCCAAAAGAGATGAAAGAGTTTATTGAAAGCAATCCTGGATTAAAATCAAGAATAGCTTTCTATTTAAATTTCCCAGATTATACATTGGATGAATGCGTAGATATCTTTAAAAAGTTTATTACTGATACAAGAATGAGTGTATCTGATGAAAGAGTATATGATTTTGTAAGAGACAATGTATCTTCTGCAATGCTAAAAGAAAACTACGGCAATGGAAGATATATAAGAAATCTCTTTAATGAAGTACTTATAAATCATGCACAAAATGTTTGTAGCATTAACAGAACTGATGTGACTTATAATGTTGCATCAGAAATAACATACGAAGATACTATTGGAATTTCCAATAAGTATATTGAAATTGATTCAAAATCAATTGGATTTAATTAATAACAAATTTATACAGGTAGGAATTATTTCCTACCTGTATAATATCAAAAATATTATAGATTGGAGAGAAATAAATGAGTATAACAATAGAAGAAAATATTAAAATGCTAGAACGTTATAGAATAATACGTAATTATAATAATAATTCAAATATTACATCAGATATATTTGAAAATTTTAATAGAACTATACAGATATTTGATAATTCTCATAGTCCAACTCATGCAATGTATAGATATTTTGGTTACTCTACCAACATAGGTAAAAGTTTAAATGATGTTATTGATGGTATAAATGACATGATTGATCGAACTATAAATATCATTAAAAAATTATCAGTGCAGCCTAATCTTAAATATATGAATTTTTCTATGGAATACGATGGAACTATTTTGATGGAGTTTGTAAATAAAAAGAAAAACAATTTAACATTATCAATATTAAATGATTTTGAAGCATTTAAAATTTTTAAAATGCAATATGATCCAAATAATAGTAATTATGTTATTGGAATCTTTGGATTTAAAAGAAAAGAAAAAAATCGTAAAGTTCTATCAATAGCAAATATATTATGCGATCGATATGATACCGAAGAATCACTTAAATTAACAGCCGATGATATTAATGGATATCTTGATAAATTTTATAATTTATAAAATAAGGGTGAGCAAATTAATGCTCACCCAGTTTATTTTTTATTGACAAATTATAGATGGTTGATTTGCATTTGATGCGCTAACATAATTAGCTTCAAGATATTCAACAACTTCTTGTCTTGTATCGGCTTTAGTTCTGATATCATCAAGCTTCATATCAGTTCCAGCAAATACAGTTTCAATACCATCATAGTATTTAAGTTCTCCATATAAGAAAGTTGCAACATCTGCAATGGCAAGCTTTTCAAATGTTTCCATCTTCGTTGGTTCTATAGATAACAAATCTTTATGTTCTATGAAAAGATCTAAATAGAAACTTCTCATAAGCATTCCAATATCTGCTCCCATAGAATTCTTAATTCTTATTTTATTCGGTGGTTCAAATTCAACAAAGAATCCCTGATTGAATAAAGACATATGATCAAGCTGCATTTGAGCCATTGCTATATCTTCAACACCATATGCATTCATTGATCCAATATAATATCCCATTCCCTGGCCGGATTGATTTATTAATGGGTCAACACTGAATGATTGCCAATCTACGTCTTTTACACCGATGATTTTTACATTCTCTATTAATGCTTCATCAATTAAATAGAAACCATCTTTTTTTGCACAACTTGGTGTTAATTGATATTTAAATTTTCTTGGATAGAATCTACTAAACGTTGGCAAAGTATCTTCTTCAATTACTGTCGGCCAATATGTCTTAGACATATCAGGATTCTCAGTCGGTAAATTTAGTAATCTTGTACCCAAACGACGTTCTATCTTATTTAATAGCTTCGTCATCTCATTATTAAAAGCCATATAATCATCTACCTTTCATAAAATTTGTGACTAAGAGAATGGACTCTTAGTCACAATTCTTAATTAGATGTAATAATTATATGTGTTTAATTCTGTCACGTTCTTCTGCAGCTTTTGCATTATTAAATCTGTCAAGTGTTCCAACAAGATATCCAGTAATACGTCTTATTCTTTCAAATGGTATTCCATCTGAATTTTCTTTTCTTCCACAGTTTGGACACTCATTATATATGATACCATTATATCCGCATACTGTATCTCTATCTACTGGATGATTAATAGCACCATATCCCATTCCGCATTTTTCCATATAATGAACAATAGAATCAAATGCTTTAAGATTTACACTTGGGTCTCCATCCATTTCAATATATGAGATATGACCAGCATTTGTAAGAGCATGATATGGTGCTTCAATAGATATTTTACTGAATGCTGTAGTATTATAATATACTGGAACATGGAATGAATTAGTGTAATACTCACGATCTGTAACACCCTCAATAGTACCATACTTAGCCTTGTCCAATTTAATGAATCTGCCAGATAGACCTTCCGCTGGAGTAGCTAAACACGTGAAATTAAGATGGTACTTATCACACATTCTGTCACAATAGTCTCTTATATAATTTACAATTTCAAGTCCTTTTGCTTGTGCTTCTTCACTTTCTCCATGGTGAACAGACATCATTGCAATAAGAGATTCTGCAAGGCCAATGAATCCAATAGACAGTGTTCCGTTGTTAAGAATATCTCCAATTTCATCATCAGGTTTAAGTTTCTTTCCATCAAGCCATAATCCTTGTCCAAGCAAGAATGGGAAGTTCTTCATCTTCTTATGTTTCTGTATCTCAAGCCTTTCAAGTAATTGGTCTTTTACAAGTTCAAGCTTTTCATCAAGAATACTATAATATTTATCCCAATTACCATTGGATTCTATACCAATTCTCGGAAGATTAATTGTAGTGAATGAAAGATTTCCTCTACTATAAGAAATCTCAGGACCACATACATTTGCCATTACACGAGTTCTACATCCCATGTAAGCAATTTCTGTTTCAGGATGTCCTTCTTTATAATACTTAAGATTATATGAAGCATCTTGGAATGAGTAATTAGGGAATAGTCTCTTAGCAGATACTCTTAAAGAAAGCTCATAAAGATCATAGTTAGGATCTCCAGGATCAAAGTTTACACCATGCTTACATCTGAATATCTGAATTGGAAATATTGGAGTTTCTCCATTACCAAGACCTGCTTCTGTTGCAAGAAGAACATTCTTTATTACCATTCTTCCCTCTGGAGATATATCAGTGCCATAATTAAGTGAACTAAATGGAACCTGTGCACCGGCTCTAGAATGTAATGTATTAAGATTATGTATACAAGCTTCCATTGCTTGATAAGTTTCTCTATCAGTTTTATATATAGCTTCTTCTCTTATCTTATTAACGATATCAAAATCAGATAATGCAGAATGTGGTATATAGTCTGTAAGAGAATATGGAAGTTCTTTATAAAATTTATCATCATTATTGATTGATAAAGAAGTTTCTTTTTCAATGGTTGTAACAATTTGCTTTGCAATGATATGTGATATATCAGAAGTTAGAATGACATCTCCATTATGATATAGATATAGAACGTTAGCAATCTCATCAATTACTTTCTTTCTATATGTAGCTTTAACACCATCGGCCATGAATCTATCAAAGTTTGGAATACTTTGACCACCATGCTGTTCATTCTGATTTGCTTGAATTGCAATACATGCAAGTTCCGAATAAGCATGAATACTATTAGGCTTTCTTAATGTACCATGACCAGTATTGAATCCATTTTCAAATAGGCTTTGTAAATCAATTTGCGTACAAGTTGTAGTTCCAGTAGGAAGAAAGTCTTGGTCATGTATATGAATATAGCCATCAAGATGGTTCTTAGAATGTTCTGGATTAATCATAAAGAGATTACAATATTCTTTAGATGTTTCGGCACCAATTTTAAGCATTGTACCCATTGCAGTATTAGCATCGATATTGGCATTCTCTCTCTTAGTATCATTCTCTTTTGAATCCTGAGTAATGATATTATGAATTGAATTCATAAGACGAACTTTTTTATCTCTTATATGAGTTCTTTCTTCTCTATACAAAATATATGCTTTAGCAGTTTTATGATATCCACTAGACATCAATGCTTTCTCAACCATATCTTGAATTTTTTCTATATTAGTATACGTTTCTTCTATATTATTTATATCATTATATATGATTTCATATAAGGAATTAACGTCACATTTCTCTTGTGTTTCATTGAATGCTTTAAGCAAAGCAATCTTAATTTTTTCTCCGTTAAATGGAACTACAATTCCATCTCTTTTAATAACTTTTTTCATGATAAATAGCCTCCTAAATAATAGTAATTTATGGTTTATATACTAATAAATTGTAAAATGGAAAAGATATCGGGATGTTTTTATGCATCCCAATACCTTATATTTTCACCTTGAATATGTTTTATATCAATAGATACTTTGCTTCCTTTATGCATTAAGTATTTAACAGTCATTGTTAAGTATTTGCAATCATCATAAATATCTGATACATCAAAGATTATATCCATATATAATGAATGACTATCACAATTATGACCTTCAACAATTTCTGTTATATAAGCTTTCTCAATTTTAATATGAGATAATGGATCATCAAGATTTTTATCTGGAGACCATTGTCTCATATCAAATAATTTCTTTATAAGTAATTTGTATTTCTTTTCTATTCCATTAATAGCAATTGTAGAATTGAATGGAAAATATATTATATCTTTTTCAAATTGATCTAAAGTCATATTATATAAAAATACTGGTATACCTTTTAATTTAGCATGCACTGAGTAATTTGTATACTTTGACATTACAGATCATCCCTTTACGGAATATTTGGAATACTATCTGATCTTTGAGCAGTAATTCATGATTTCATTCTGGATATAAGATTCAGTGTTGATAATAAATACATGTCCAAACTTATCTGACATTTGTACTTTTCTTCCTTCTTCTAATGGAATAATGGAATCATATAGTATATCAAATGATTCTTTAATCATATTTACATTATATGACTTATCCTTAATATAATCAATTATCTGTTGATTATTTATCGGAATTATGATAGAACTATCGGAAGATTCAGACATGATAATTCTATTAGGCATAGCATTATCACCAGCATAAATAAGACCGCTTTCTTGAGAATAACTTGTTGATTCATTAAGCAATGCTGTCTCAGTAATTATCTTATCCATATAAGCAGTCTTATGCGATGGGAAGATAACCCAGTCCCAAGTAATAATCTTAAGATTCTTTACTTCTGCTCCTCTGGTTGTATTCTCTACAGTACCAAGAGCACGAAGAGAGAATGATACCAACGTTTCATCACATATAATATCATTGAATGCCTGACCATATTGAGTTTGTGCACCCTTAAACTGTGCTTTAACAAGTTTACCATCTGGCCAAATCTTAAGAAACTTTGGAGCAATAAGCTTTGGATCTATTGTCTGCTGTCTTGCCAGATTTGTATCAATTGGGTGACCAGCCTCTCCATACATATTACCTGTATTAATAAGCTCAACTGTTCTTACAGATTTTAGTTCTGGAAATAGTTCTGAACCTGCATAGAATCGTCCATTACGATTCTTAGCATCAACATCTTGAATTGTACCCTCTGCAATTACTCTGTTCTTTTCTGTAGAAATTATCGTAGCTTTTCCAGTAAAAGATTCAGATTCACAGATGATTTGTCCTATATTACAATTAGACGTACTCAAATCTAAACGCCTCCTAAATTATTATTTTATTATAAAGTTCTCAATATTTGTTGGTAAATATATCATATAAATTTTGTTTAAACCATATATTATAATTATAATAAATAAAGAAAGGTTGTTTAAATTTATGGAAAAGAATTATCGTTTTATTGAAGATGAATCACATTCTTACGGAATTACAAAACACGATGACATTACAGGTAAAGACAATACAATTGGATATCTTGAATTTAAAAAGATATCAATTCATGAGGACGATACGTATGTATCGTGCATTAATCAGAATGAAACTTGTCCTGGCGGAAATAATCCTGAGTATCTTGATACTACACTCATCAGATGTGATGATGGAACAAAACCAAAACCAACAAAAGAATTTAATGATTTTATGCCAAAGGATAGAGAAAAAGGAACTCTTTTATATAATGACTATGCATCCGTTATGGGTGTTGGCAGTATATTTTATGTAATAACTGACATACGTATTGAAAACGAAGAACGTAGAAAAGGATATGCTACACAGCTTATAGAGTTATTCTTTGAACATGCTAAAGATACTCCAATACTTGTACAAGCAGGACTATCAAGGTATGATTTTTCTAAAGAACAATTTGAAGAAAAATATAAAGATGGGACATTATTGCCATATATTTATGAAAATATTGTACCATTCTTTGAAAAGAATGGATTTACAGATGTAAATGATACTATATTGGGTTATGAAAATGTGATAACAATGATTAAGAATAACCCAACATTTTGTAAATAACCACAAATTTTATTAAAGAGAATGCATTTAAGCATTCTCTTTATTTTTTGCAAATTATACCTTATATACTTATATATTATAATATTGAATAAAGGTTGCTACATACCGAAATAAAAATGTAGTGTGAAAGGAAGTTATAATTATGAAAAAGAAAATTGATTTAATGGTAACGACGCAGTTTATAATAACACTATTCTACAGTGCAACCAATCCATATATTTTCATGAATATCATGAAGAATATCACTAATGAATATCTAGCAGCAGCACAAATAATTAGCTGTACATCCATAGTGATATTCTCAACACTATGGAACAAAAAATCTGAAAAGCTTTTCAGATTCTATCCCTTATTCACTATAATAGAGACAATACTATATACTGCATTATTAATATATATGCTATTATTCAAATTGGATTTAAGATTATACTATATAGCAGATTGTCTTATTTGTGCAATAGTGACAAGACAATTATATTGTGGATGTATAAAGTTAAAGACGTTAAGATATAAGAAAGAAAAAGAAAGAGAGCAATATGACAATACAAAAAATATAGCAGTTGCTCTAGCTACATTAATAGGCTCAGGTATAGCAGTAATATTAAAACTTCCTATTGAATTAATGATAGTAATATCATTCATAGGAACAGTGATAGATAACGGACTATATTTAATAATTTATTATAAAGCATTAAATCAAAAAAGTATAGGAGGATAAATATTTATGATTACATATGAACAATGGTTAAAAGAAAATGGTTTGCAATATAATATTGATAAGCTTATATTACAATTAAAAGGTACATAGTAATGTACCTTTTCTTTTTTGTAATTTGTATAAGTTACTAAATTTGGTTATATATTATAATAGTGAATAATAGAATATAGTAAATCTTATTATCCATAATAATGGCTACATGAGTTTATATTATTATTCATGAATAAAACCGGTAAGCTACATACCTGAATACAAATGTGGCGATGAAAGGAAGTATATAATATGAAAAAGACATTGAAAAAAGTTGGAATCATCTATCTAGTACTCTGCATAATTTCGTATGTCACTTGGATTGTGACACTAATAACAGACAGTGAATCACTTGGTAGGTATATTGAGTTTAGTATGACTTATACAACCAATCTTTATAAGAGATTGGTTGCCTTCATTAAAAAGATAGTTTCATTCTTTTATGGAAAGCAAGAGGTGATTTCTAATGACTAAAAAAGAATTACTAGAAAGGTATATTGAGTCTATTGATAATAGACTCAAAAATATTTCTAGAATCATTAGCAATAATCCTCAGTATGAGGAAGGATTGCAATTAAAATGTGAGGAGATAATGGATCGGCGAGATGAGGCAACAGCCGAACTCAGAGCTCTTCAATAAAATCTAAAGGGTGTTTAAAAGCACCCTTTATTTTTTTTATAAAAATACGATTTTATTATATATGAAACTAATGAATAAAATTTAATTATGAGAGGACAATAATATGAATAAAGCCGTATTTAAGAAATATGTCAAATCATATATTATTAATCTACCTACAGAAAAACAATTATCATTATTAGATAAAATGATAGGTATAATAAAGTTAATGAAAGCAGAAGTAACCAAGAATAAAATATTTTGTCATAATTGTAAAAATTGGTTTGATATGTCTAAACTTATAATATCTTCACAAAAAGAAATACGAGAAGTTCTTACATTTACAGATGCTGGATATGGAGATTATAATGAATATGCGGATGTAGAATATAAAGTAACATATGAAGAATGTCCATTCTGCCATAATAAAAAAGAAGTTTATAATTCTCAAATTAGAACCATTAATGAATGGTCAACTCAGAGGTGATTAAATAATGGGAATTTTTACAGTAAATTATGATGAAACAAATATAAGGGTATTATATCCACCATCAGGATTAAACAGAGCATTATCAAGTGTATTTCTTGCAGGACCAATTCAAGGAGCACCAGAATGGCAGCAATACTTTATTGATAAAGTAAAAGAATCTTATACAGATAATACTGTTATTCAGATTCTAAATCCAAGAAGAACAGAATTCAATAAAGAAAAATTTGTTTATGAACAGCAAGTGGATTGGGAAACCAATTCTCTTAATAGTGCTGATATAATTGTATTCTGGCTTTGTAATGAAGTTGAGCATATTGAAGGAAGAGATTATGCACAGACTTCAAGATTTGAAATTGGAGAATGGGTTGCTAAGATATGTGAATGTGGAAGTCCTAAGAAAATCATTATCGGTATAGAAGATGGTTTCAAAGGAGATAGATACATAAAGTACCGTACAAGTAAGTTTGGAATTCCAATTTATAATAATCTTGATGATATTATAAATGAAGTCATCAATTCTATATAAAGGAGACAAATTATTATGTCTGTATTTAATTCTGATGTAATGCTTAAAACCCCAAAAATATTTTTTACTGCAGATACGCATTTTGGGGCACGGAGAACACTTGAACTTTCTAAACGGTCATTTTCATCTGTTAAAGAAATGGATGAAGTTATTGTTAATAATTGGAATAGTATTGTTGGATTGAATGATGCTATATATCATCTTGGCGACTTTGGTAATTATGATATAC
>Ga0172381_10005496_pt1 | contig 12838 bp, 16 predicted proteins | sample Leawel6488metaG_FD_119754 | JGI IMG/M metagenome (GOLD analysis project Ga0172381, IMG submission 119754) | Leachate microbial communities from a municipal landfill in Southern Ontario, Canada - Leachate well 64-88 metaG | ecosystem: Engineered > Solid waste > Landfill > Unclassified | place...
GCGACTTTGATATGCCTATGGATACCCTGAAATCGCTCATAGATTACTGTGTCAAATTGGAGCTTTTGCAACTCCAAAACGACATATTGTCGTGTTCACACCTACGAAATCGCTTTTCCGGTCTTTTGGAGAAGCGACAGAAAAACCAAGAGAGATATACAAAATATAAGTCAAATACAGTTTCAGCTATCAGAAACAGTGCTGAAACTCGCAAAAACGGAGTTTCAGCCGTCGATAACGACATAGTAAAGGAAAGTAAAGTAAAAGAGAGTAAAGTAAAGTATAATACCCCCTTACCCCCTGAAGGGGGATTGTCGGGGATAGAAATACCCCCTTTGCCTCCCTTGGATAAAAAACCTAAATCACCGAAACAGGAAACTGAAATAGTAATTCCTGAATCGCTGTCTGGAATCGAGAAATTTCCTGACTCATGGGCTCAATGGATTATCTACCGGAAAGATAGGAAGCTATCCACGAAAACCATGACCATGCAAAAGCAATTAGAATTCTTGTCAAACCAACCTGATCCGGTTGGATGTATAAACCAATCCATCATGAACGGATGGCAGGGATTATTTGAACTCAAAGGCAACAGAAATAATTTCAATATGGCTGCCACCGAGGACGCTTTACCGTCCGACGAACTGCGACGGGCGGGCATTCTTCCTCCAAGGCCACCGAAATTGAACGACGAACAACGGGCAGCATTGGGATTACCACCACAGGAGTAAACAGGCATGGATGATCAGGTCAGATATAATCGAGATTCACTGGTAGCGGCGTTGCGGATGGTCGGCGTGAAAGACATTGCCGGCAACTCGTGCCGATGTCCCTTCCACGATGACCATTCGGCGAGTGGTTGGATACACCAGGGCAAGGACAATGTTTGGCGGTTCACCTGTCACGCAGCGAGTTGTGGCTTCTCAGGGGATGTATACGACGTTCAGAGCAAGGGGTCGAGGATTGCATTGGGGGAAGTACTGAAAGCCGCAAGACGGGGCAGCCAGACGCCTTCTAGGGCCAACTATACACCTACGTCAACCACACAAAATGGGCCAGTTTCAGACAAACGAGTATGGCCATCGGTAGAATCGATTATATCTAGCATACCCTTGAAACATCAAGAATCGTATAGATACACAAATCCAGCTACAGGCGTTGACGATTTGGTGGTTTTGCGGTTTTTGGATGAGAACGGCAAGAAAACTTTCCGTCAAGTTCATCCGGTTTCCGGGGGATGGGTGATGGAGTCGCCGGACAAACCTTGGCCATTATTCAATCGGCAGGGGATTCTGAAATCCGATGTTGTTTTAGTGGTTGAGGGTGAAAAGTGTGCTCAGGCTTGTATCGATGTTGGTGTGTGTGCTACAACATCGCCATGTGGTGCTGGCAAGGCTTCACTGGCTGACTGGTCAGTTCTTGCCGGCAAGAAGGTGGTTTATCTCTGGCCGGACAACGACGACGGCGGCAAGAAGCATATGCAAGAGGTCGAAAAGATTCTACTCGAAATGGGTTTGACTGTGCTTGTTGCTAATCCCGAGAGTGCTGAGCTTGGACCCAAGGGCGATGTAGCGGATTATTTGTGTACACTCTCGAGTTGTGATGCTGAACTTAAGGCCCAAGCGATTTGGGATGTCCTGGCCGAAGCGATACAGGTCAAGCCTGTAGTTTTGTCAGGCCCTGCTGAGGAAGTCAGACAGCGATTGTCTGATACTGTGTCCGGGAAGTGGAAGGCTGTTGACTGGCCTTGGTTGTCACTGTCGAGATTAACCAAGGCATTACTTCCTGGGACTGTTACGCTGCTTTGTGGCGATCCTGGAACATCGAAAAGTTTTTATTTGTTGCAGGCGGCGGCGTATTGGTATCTCAACAAAATTCCAGTGGCTTTGTTCGAGCTTGAGGAAGATCGGACGTATCACCTTTACCGTGCTTTGGCTCAGGTGACGGGGAATAGTCAAATGCTCAACGACTCATGGGTTCGGTCGAACCAGGATGAGGCCGGGAGATTGTTCGATGAGCATAAAGACTTTCTTGATGGATTTGGCAAGTGTATTTGGTCTGCTCCCGATAAACAGAAATCTCTTGAGGAAATGCAGGATTGGGTGGAAGAGCGGGCGAAAGCTGGTTGTCGGGTAATCGCCATTGATCCGGTCACGGCTGCGGTCAGTAATGATAAGCCTTGGAGTGCTGACAAGCGATTTATCCTCGGGTGCAAATCGATTGCCCGAGAGTATCAAACCTCGGTGGTGTTGGTGACGCATCCGAAGAAGGGTTTAAAGGCCATTGGTATGGACGGCATGAGCGGCGGGGCGGGTTACTCTCAGTTCAGCCAAACGATTCTCTGGTTGGAATACCACAAGCAGATTAAGCGGGTCCAGGTTCCGTGTTCGATGGGTGGGACCGTGGAAGAAGAATCGAATCGGACCTTGCATATTTTGAAAGCTCGCAATGGTTGCGGGCATGGTCTGAGTTTGGCGTATATGTTCGACGGGAAATCGACAACGTTCCACGAAAAAGGACCGATTCAGCATTCATAATTTTTTTTAATTGGAGTTTTGATATGAGAAAATTGGATGTTCCGAAATTGTATCAGGGTGTATTTAAACGGGCCGAAACCGGCAAGAGTTTGCGGGCTGCGGTTAACGCCAAATGTTTGGACTGTTGCGGGTTCCAACGGAAGGAAATTACCCTATGTACTGCTGTGACTTGTCCATTGAGACAGTACAGACCGTACCAGAATGACGTACAAGATGATAACCTGCCCATAGACGAGGAGTTTGACGACGAAAAAGAAATTCCCGATACAATGGACGGGGTTGATGATGATAGTGTTCTAAGTGGCTCGTAATGAGGCAGTAAATAGGTCGTAGTAAGTATCGGGTTGCATTGTGATCGTTGAACCTGAGCCAAGCAGTGAGGCTGATTTCCAGTCTTTTGAACCGGAAATCGGCTTTTTGGTTATACGGCTGAATGTCTGCGGAGTGCGTTCATGATGGTTGTGTGATGCCATTTTCCGCCTCGACAGGTGATATTTTGATTGGTTAATTCCTTGGCGATATCACGATAGGAATTCCCTTCATTGCGTAAGCCGATCATGCGTTGGATAATATTCTGCTCTACCGGATCACGGAGCATCATGGCCGGATTGTTGGGGTCACGTGTCCAACCGTATGGGGTTAGATCGGACATGCGGCGTCCGTTCTTCTGGTGGCGGATCATGGCTGCCTTTGTGCGGGCTGCGATTACTTTGCGTTCATATTCTGCGAACACTTGCAAAATTTGACGGATCATCTTTTGTTCAGGTGTATCGCCATTCTCACAGCCTGTCACAATTTCGATTGTTGCGGATTTCTTTTCGACGGATCGGCGGATTAATTCCGACAGGTAAACATCACGGGCAAGCCGGTCGAGCTTGTAGGCAATCAGTACGTTACCTCTCTTGAGTGCTTCAATGGCTGCCCATAGGCCCGGACGATCTTCTTCGGCCCCTGATATAGCCCTGTCCTCATATTCTCCAACAATCTCATAGCTGTGTTGCTTGCAGTATTCCCGGCAGTAATCGAGTTGACACTCAATGCTTTCGCATTGGTCGGCGTTACGCCTCGGTGAAAATCTTGCATACAAAATACATTTACTCATGATTTATATCCTCGTGAGGCGTTGATTCTATAATCAGTTTATAGGGTTTAATTGATATAAGTTGATCAAGTATCCGCTGAAATTCTTCTTTGGTTACATCGTTACCGATTCGTTCCATTTCATCAAAATCAGCTAATATCTTTTGTGCCGAAGGTCCCAGTCCTCTTGACATTTATTTCTCCTAAAAATAGTTCTAACGCTTTATGTATTCTGGTTCCGAATTCCAATGCAGACATTTTATTTCTTGCGGTTTTTGGTTCTATATATTGCCAAAACCTAGTTAATTTCTTAGCTGCTTTTTTGCGTTGTCGTTTATTCATCTTCCATTCTCCTAAAATAACCATTTGATTAAATGCACAATCCCGCTAATCAACATCAGGATTGCCAACACGACGGACCCGATAATTATTCTGATTTGCAACATAGATTTACCATAATTTCCCCGCCCACCTGTCGGCGGGTGGGGAAGAGATTAATTATCATCACGTTTCCGCGGGTATAACAAGCCCGCATCATTTAGCCTGTTAAAAATGCGATTCGCTTCATCCGACATAATACCTGTTATTGCATGTAGCAGCCGCCCATCGATTGCTCGATCTTGCTGGCCAATCCAGTTGTTGATTGCATTTTGGATTTCGCAAAAAATTGCGAATGCATCATTGTGCAATTCTGCTGGCAACTGCTCAATGATTTTAACAGTCTTTTCGCGTTCGTCTTTCATGATTTCATTTATTTTCTCGCCATAATTAGCCATTTTTTGTCTTCCATCTTAATACTTGGACACATAATATCTGTGTTATTACACCGCCACGGCTGCCGGTAATGTTGCGTTGATTTGATCACAAATAGATTGCAATCTCGCAACCTCGCGATTGTATGCCATCTGGTCGCGACGGCTAAAACCGCTACGATAATGAGCCGCATATGTATTAGTCGAGTCAATCCAATATGGTGTGTGTCCGCGATATATCTTACCAACACCCTCGCGGATAATAGCAATAGATGCTAAGCGGCGAGACATATAGCTGCCGCCGATATGCTGACCTGTGCGATGCACAATAACTGCTTTTTCGCCCGGCTGGAGCTTGTACGGTGCAGCAGGATCACATACCATGCTATATCCTGCCGGTATACCATCACGCCAATTACGAGAGCCAACTCGTACCATGCATTCAACTCGCATCACATGCCCTTGTATAACATAATCGCCACTCTCGTCGCATCTCGGCGAGATAGCAATATCATACCCATCGCCTCGGCAGTCGGATGGCATCAGATTATATGATTCGCCGGATTTAATTTGTCCGTTGGCCCACAACGATTCTAATCGCTTTTGCATTGTTTCAGTTTTCATTTTTCCGCCCTTTCCCGGCTGTGCCGGAATAAACTATTAATCTTACCCAATCACGTCGATTTGGTCAATTCCTTGCATGGTGACGAAGCCATGCAAGGCGATTTAACAGGCCCATCACAGAGAGGATGAGCAGGTGGGCATAAAGATAGTCTGTTTCGCTTTCTTGGCCTCTGCCTGGGCATTATACCGTGCTTTGGTAATCGTTTCACGGTGACTTTCACAATCGGCGTAAACTATTTCACCAGCAACAGCCCTATCAAGCTTATCGATTGCGTCAATCAGGTGGGCAATCAGGAAATGCGTTTCGAGTTCATTAATCATTCGTTCGGTTCGGTCGATGAGGTTCATTGTGTTAGTCCTTTATAAAATGCTTATTCAGCTTTATCGATAGTAAGTTTCGTTTCTTCAATGAGTTGTTTCGCTTTTTCATGCCATTTGGTGTTGTAGTCGAGTTCATCTGCCACGTATTCAAACTCAAATAAAAGTTCTTTTAATTTACTGAGTAATTGCGGGGATGCCGTTATTAATCTGGAATTAGCTTCAGTTTCGTTTATGGCGTTCTCAGTGTAAATCATTCCCTTTATGGGATCATGAGTAAGTCCGCAAATTACTTTACAAATAGGTGCATTGTCGTCGATGCCATATTGTTTTTTACCAGAAATGCAAATATATCCGTTTTGGTCGTAATGGTTATTTGTCCAAGGTTCAGGTGTGTATTGTGGCAACTTTTCAACGTTCACGACCTTGACCATTTTATCCTTTGGGCATTCGTCGGTGTCTCCGAAGTTTAAGCATTTCCCAAGATAATAATCTTGAGCTTCGGCTAGTGTTGCGTTCATTTCCGTGGAAAATTTGTTACCATCTTCCATTGTGATTTTAAAAGCGTTCATGTGTTTCTCCTAAAAAAAAGTTATGTGAGAGACAAATTCCCCTACTCACAGTTAAGCGAGTAGGGAAGATATTATTTAAGGCTTGGATGGCCTTCAGTGACCACGTAAACATGATAATGGTCATTCGGTCCCATTTTAGGCTTGTAATTGCCATATTGAACACGGACGTTACGCATATCACTTCTTGATTCAACCCATTTTAAAACCTTGTCGCAATGTTCAGGCTTGCAGGCCCAAGCGCAATAGCTCTTGCCATTTTCCACTCTGCCCCAGCCGGACATAAATTTGTCTCTGGCTACAATCAAAGTAGTGTGCGATTTCATTTGTTCTTCGGTTCGGTCATCATTGATTTTAGATTCAGCTTTCGTTATCATGTTCTTACTCCTAAAAATGGTTTCGTTATGTGAGAGTTTCGGACCATTACTCCCAATAGGGTTCGAGCCTATTGGGAGTTTATTATTTATCCATCTCAATATATTCAGGTTTTGATAATACGCTTACATGCCGTTGATTCTTCAGGTATTGCAGATAAGATAGTGCCCTGCGATACGTCCCCACAAACTGGCAATTGTGAGATACTTGCCACCAGCACACAATTTTAATCTTGTCTTGTTTAGTCATAGTCTCATTCCCTTTAAATGATGTTCTTGTTTCAAGCTTTAACACACTATATCATATATCGGTAATCTATGTCAAGGATAATCAAGATAATTCTAGATATTTCTAGATATACATATAAGTACTTAGTATTTCATAGATTATGTATATGGTATAAAATTATTTTATTGTTTTTTAAAAAAATATTTTGTATTCATATAAAGTATCCCCAGTATCCAAGGATTCTAAGTATACCAATATTCAATATTTAATCTTGTTGAATTAAGAGATTAATAAGGGATTAATAATGGGATAAGAGTATTTAATCTAGCAAGTATTCAATGTTCCCAATGTTCATATATTCCAATGTCCAAGGGTTCTAGTGTTCAGGATAAGAGTATAGTATTCAGGATACAGATATAAGAGTTTGGGAGTATTAAGTATTCCAGTATACAGAGTCGGTAGGTCGGCAGGAGTCGCCAGCTAAGTCATGCAATCCAATCCACCACTTGCCCGCGATAGGTTAATCTGATATTCACCAGGCCAATATCCTACAATCCCGTAATCCCGATCGGCAGGATACAACACTTTGGTTTGGAGCGTTCACACTACACCATAGTCATATGTTGTTTCTAGCCTATTTCTAGCCTATTTGAGGCTTGTTTGTGGTGTAGTCGATAGATTGTACGGGTATAGTGGTGATCGTTGTGTATGTGGCCTGCCAGAGGCCCTTAGGCGGAAATCTTTACCACACCCCCCACCCCTTTCCGACCGGTCTCCTATCGCTTAAGTCCTGTCCCAAATGTCACGACTTCCGAACTGGTGCAACTCTACCCCCTTACCTGTAGCCGCTTGACGTGCTTTCATACACCGCTTGACGCGGTTGTCGCGGTTTATAAACACTACACCCCACCCTTCTCAGAATCTTTACCAAACAGGGGGGGGTGTTTTGAATGGGTCCCGGACACGGTGGATTTAGAAATTCACATCTCGCCCACGTTGAACATAGCAATCATGAAGTGTGTGGACGAGGCAATCTTTTGCATGTGGTTGCTTTACCGGAATTCCACAGAATGGACAGGGGAAGTCTTGGTTGTTTTTATCGGTAAGCCAATACTCTGTTCTGGCATACAATCGTTGCAGTAGTGATTCGAATGATTCGAATTTGCGTTCGTATTTACTGATTAACTTTACATCCTATTGACGTTGCTGTTGCAAGGTTTTAATAACTTCCTTGGATTCATTATGTTTTTTATGGCATTCACGCAATACACCCCGACAATCTTTTCTGATAATTCTCACTTCTGCATTGCGTTTCTTTTGCAGTTCCTTAAGTTGTCGTAGGAAATCAGCATTGATGTTTGCAATCTGCCCCACATGGACTTCTTTGAGGACTTTAACAGCATTCTGCGATTCGGCGTACATGGCCGCCACGGATTCCCAAAGCAACTGGTGATGCCTTTTCCTCGACATCCAAGGCCATCTTACCTCGATCAGCGTTTTGGATTTCCATGTGAGCTTCATGCTTTGGTTCCTTTCTCTGCGTCCAATCGTTCGATGTAGGTTTTAATTCGTTCTGCATCCTGGGCCGTGAATACTCTGGCCTGTCCGATTCGGCACTGTGGTTTGATTTTGAGTGCCTTTAGGAAATACTGGATGCGGTGAAATGGCTGGCCGGTTTGCTTGACTATATCCCCTATGGTGAGTTGGTTATCTGGCATGGTTATTCCTTTCCCGATTCAATGCCGTGTATGTCTTTGGTTATTTTATCGACTACCGACATTTCCATCGGCAACTGCGGATGCCCTTCAAGCTCTCCGATGCGTTCCTGAACCAAGCCGTCGAGCAGGATCAGGTAGTTGATCACGTCACCGATCTTTTCATTCCATCGCTCGTAGCATTGAATCTTGCCGGTGTCGAGATCGTTGATGAAATCTTGCAGGGCCACGTCATGCTTGGCCTTCATGCCCACCAAGGCTTTTTCCGGTGTGACCCCCTGCATGGATGCGGCTCGCTTGAAATTGCCGAGCCTGTCACCGCGGGCATATTCCGATGCCTTGGCTGCGAGGACTGAGTGAATGGTGTTGACCCGATGAGATACGACTTTGTTAAAGCATTCTGTGTTCATTTGATACCTCCATATCTATGGCTCTCATTATTGAACACTTGATACCTAGTTGTCAATAGGAAAAACTAGACTTTCCAAGAATTACCTAGACTACGTAAACTGAATAATCTATTTTGCACTCATGGAAAGTAAAGCGGCGTTAAAGCGACGTTTGACGGAGGACGGAAGATGGCAAGAGTTTGTGGCATATCGGGAAGAACTTAAACACAACGGGATGCCGACAAAGGACGCTTGGGCCACAGCTGCCGAGGAATATCCAGAACGGGAAACCAGTAATGGCGGGAAAACGAAAAAACCAGTTCCAGTGGACAAAGGTAACGACAAGTCCGTTGCCGCTATCCCGCCGCCACCGATCCCTACTGATGAGCAATTGGAAGTATTGGCTCAATCAAATGCGGTTATCAATACTCCGAAACATATCTCTGGTAATGGCTGGAACAAGCCTGCTCCTGTTTTGCGTGAACAATTCGCAGGCAAAAAGCCTCGAAACATGCGGGAACGCATTGAATGGGTTTGGGGAAACCTCGATATTGTTGATATCAAGCCAGAAGATGCCCCTGACAGCCAATCATGGTTCTTACTCTCCTGGGCCAAAACCGCAGCCGGCAAGACAGAATTTTGCCGATCATTCGTCGCACGATTACTGCCAAGCAAAAATTCAGCAGAGGAAGAGGATAAGTTCTTCGATGATGGACGCAGGGTATTGGAAATCATTGAGCGGGTTGAGCGGGAATCTCGAAGTTCCGTTCTACCACCTTGTCCCCAAGGAACCGAAAGCCAATCTTAATTTCCGCAGGGAAATGGTTAAACTTGGGTACAGCGATCCGAAGGCGGCACATGAGTTATGGATCATGTGCTCCCGCGATTTCTTCTTTTACATCAACACATTCGTCTGGACCTACGACCCGAAGAACTATCCTGACAATCCTGTACGGCCCATGAACTCGTGGGACTTCCAAGACGACTTTTTATGGGAAGTCATTCAGAGTATCGGCCATCACGATATCGTAATCAAGAAATCCCGTGATATGGCAGCGACTACAGGCATTATAACGGCTTATCAATGGCGTTGGAACTTCCATCAGGGGCAGCAATTCATTGCGGTATCCAGAAACGAGAAGTACGTCGATAAGCCGCGTGATCCGAAATGCCTGTTCTGGAAGATTGATTTTATTCTGGAAAACCTGCCCAAATGGTTGGTTCCGAATTACGACCGAACTTACCTGAACGTCTACAACAACGACAACCGAAGCTCCATTAACGGTGAGTCTACGACAGGCGATATTGGTAGAGGGTCAAAGCCGACCTCGATCATGATCGATGAATATCAGGCGTTTGAGAGGCAGGCGGGTTACAGCGTACTGGCGGCAACCCGCGATTCAACCCGCAACCGAATCTTCAATTTCACATCCGGGGGCATCGGGAATGCCGCCTACGATGTATCTCAAAATACCGCACTCAAACAAATCCGTTTGCATTGGTCGTTGCATCCCGACAAGAACAAGGGATTGTATACTTCCGAAAATGGCAACCTGTTTGTTCTGGATTCAAAGTATCCATTCCCCGTCGATTACCCGTTTATCACCGATGGCAAGCTCAGGAGTGTGTGGTACGACGAGCAATGTCGGCGGGCCAGTAGCCTGCGTGAAATCGCAGAGGAATTGGATATGGACGATCAGGCATCGTCTTATCCGTTCTACGATTTAGCGACACTCGAATACCTGAAAAACACGTTTGCTGTTCCACCGTTTAAGACCGGGACGCTGACATTCAATTCAGACACAAGCACGCCGATTGAATTTGTGGATGATGCCGGTGGACACTTGAATTTATGGCTGAACCTCGATGAAGGCAGGCCATTCAAGGATATGGAGTTTGTCGCCGGTGTGGATACATCGGCAGGGACCGGGGCTTCCAATTCCTGCGTATCAATCGCCAATAAGGTCACAAAAGAAAAAGTGGCTGAGTATGCCAACCCGTACATCTTGCCCGAAGAATTTGCGGTAGCTACTGTGGCCATGTGCCGGTGGTTCAATAATGCCTATCTGATTTGGGAATCCAACGGTCCTGGACGGTCGTTTGGTGAGAAGGTTCTCAAGGTCGGCTATTCGAATATACACTTCCGAGAAAACGAAACTTCGATTTCTCACAAGATTACCGACATCCCAGGTTGGTTCCCGACACGGGAAAACAAGCATGCCTTACTCAGTAATCACCGTTACGGTATGGGCCTTTATCTCGATGGGAAAATGAACCATCAGGAATATCTGATTCGTTCAGAACGTTCTTTCATCGAAGCCAAGGAATATATCAGGACTCCGGAAGGGGCCTTGGAACACGTCAGTTCCTTGACGAGCGACGATCCATCCGGGGCTTCATCGAATCACGGAGATATGGTGATCGCCGACGCCCTGGTGTGGAAGATTATCTCAGGGAACTCTCAGGAGAAGTCCGGTACTGAAGAATCCATACCACAGAATTGTATCGCCGCCAGACGTAAGGCCCGGGAAAACAGCGAACGGGAGTACTGGTGATGTTTAACCCGAATAACGAAAAACATATTTCGAGATTACGGGACGCCATTACCGATGGCCGTCTGAAACTCAAACCGTTTCGTCGGAATCGGACGGAGTTCATTCGGCAGTATGTCGGCAATCATTATTCCGACAACGGAGCCGGTGATCGTGTTCCGGTGAATTTTCTGGCGATGGCTGTTTTGATTTACATGCGGCAACTTGCGGCCCGAACCCCACAGGTCATGATTTCTCCGGTGGATGCTTCGGCGAACGGCATGTGGTGGCGGGCGAAAGATTTTGAGTCGGCCATGAATGTATGGCTGAAAACCAATCGATTTGGTGAAAGCCTGTTCACGGTTGTTCTCGATGCGATGTTCTCCATTGGCATTATCAAAAAAGGTGTTGCTATCGAGGGAAACGCAACCGTACCTTTTGCGGATCCGATCCATCTGGATAATTGGGTCCACGATATGACGGCTCGGTCGATCAACGAAATCAAGTTTATGGGCGATATCTACAGGCTTGATTACGAATATGTCATGGAGAGCGGGGAGTTCGACAAGAAGATCATCGATGGGCTGAACCCGTCCGACCATACGAACGTCAACAAAGACGGTGAGGAACAAACCTCGGCCATTTCTCAGGGGGAAAGCAATGTCCGGGATTCGCTGGTAGATTACGTTGAAGTGATGGATATCTGGCTTCCCAAGGAAAAGATGCTCGTCACGATGCTTACCGACAAAGACAACAAGCCTTTGCGTGTCCGAGAGTGGGATGGCCCGCCAACCGGACCTTACGGGCTGTTATCGTTCGGTGATGTGCCGGATAATGTGATGCCTCTGTCTCCTGTTTCATTATGGGTTGACTTGCATGATCTGGCGAATCGATTGTTCGACAAGATCGGAAGGCAGGCAGAACGGCAGAAAACGATTCTAGGTGTTCAAAGCGGGAACGATGAGGACGCCAATACGATTACAGGTGCAAGGGACGGTCAAGCCGTTCGATTGAACAATCCCAATGCTGCCAAGGAATTTAACTTTGGCGGTGTTGATGCCAAATCTCTGGCGTTCCTGCTTCAAACCAAAGACCTGTATTCTTATTTCGCCGGAAACTTGGATTCCATTGGCGGACTTGGGGCGGTTGCGGATACCGCGACTCAGGAGCAAATGGTGAGTGCGAGTTCAAGTAAGGTCGCGATGGACTTACAGGACCGGACCTTAAAGTTTGCTCAATATACCCTTGAAGATATGGGGTATTACCTGTTCACCGAGCCGTTGGTGGATATTCGGACTACTCGCAGGGTTCCAGGCATTGAGCTTGATTTCCCTGTCCAGTTCAACCGGAATACCCGGTATGGGGAATATCGGGATTACAATCTTGAAATTCAGCCGTATTCCATGCAACACCAATCCCCCATGATGCAACTTAATAACCTGTCAAGGATGCTGGACAAATACATTATTCCATTGGCCCCTGCCATGGCCCAGCAAGGCAAGCAGATTGATTTCGGAAAGCTCATGAACATCATGGGTCGGCTGGCAAATCTCCCGGAACTAGAAGAAATCATTACGGCAGGTCCGCAGGTGATGCCCAACCCTGAACAATCAGCAGGGATGCCCAATAACACCACACGAACATACGAGCGAGTCAATCGGCCAGGAGCGACCAGCCAAGGGAAGGATTCGGCCACAATGCAACTCCTTCTCGGTGGGCA
>Ga0172381_10005497_pt1 | contig 12838 bp, 11 predicted proteins | sample Leawel6488metaG_FD_119754 | JGI IMG/M metagenome (GOLD analysis project Ga0172381, IMG submission 119754) | Leachate microbial communities from a municipal landfill in Southern Ontario, Canada - Leachate well 64-88 metaG | ecosystem: Engineered > Solid waste > Landfill > Unclassified | place...
AGATAGAGGTTTAACCTCTATCTGGTAAACTTTCCTCATCTAAAAGAAACACCCTTCCTCTTTCTGCTCTAATTATTGAAACAATTTCATTACAATGTTTTTTAAAATTATTACTTCCATTAAATATTTCTAAAATTCTATCTCCTTCAACTTTTGAAATAATTTTAAAATTATTATTCTCATATTCATAATCACTGGCAAAAACAAAATTCTTATCTTTTAAAATACCGTGAATCATATAATTTTTATTTACATACCCGATAATTTTTCTAAAATAATCTTCATTATTAATAAGATGTGATTTAAACGTACCCTGAAAAAGAGAGCCAGAACGAGAATTTCTCACATTGAAATAATATGTATAACCGCCTTGCAATTTTTGCATAAATTTAGTTATCCCATTTTCTACTAGTTGTTTTACAACAAAATGAAAATGGTTTGGATTTAAACAATATGCAACAATTGCAACTAAAGGCTCAGATAGAGGTTTAACCTCTATCTGGGTTTTTCTTAGATTAGAAAGACTACCTATTCCATCAATTTTATTAAACTCGCACATGCTTTCAATAAAACGGTATAGATCTATTTTATCGAGAAAAATATCTCGTTTATCTACACCTCGATTATATATATGATAATACTCACCTGTAGCTAAAGGTTGTTTTCTCATATTTATATTTTATAGCAATCCACAGATAGAGGTTTAACCTCTATCTGTGGATTATTCAGGATAATTTACAATAACTTTTATATCTTTACTTTTTTCAGGGAAAGACATATTCCAAATTGGCTTCAATGTCATATCTGCACTGCTAATATTAGAATACGCTGATAATACTTGATTAAAATCTTTTTTACTCTTTCCAAGTAAATCAGAAATAATTTTTTCTTCATCGACGCGCCATACTATTTTAATTGGACCACCCAATGTAAAATTAATATTTTCAACATCTTTAAAAGATACATTCTCTTTATTTAGTAAAGAAAAATTTAAATTTCTAATATTTAATACATACATATTTTCATCAGAAACTTTTTTTACATTTTTTTCAATTATTTTTTCAGCAAGTTTTTTTTCTTCAAATAAAAAACCATACAGAGTCCCCTTCACTGTCACTGGCACCATATTATCTTCTAGGGTAGCACCAACAGTACCTCCATCATCTTTTAGAAAAACAGCATCTTTATATAAAATATATCCACTTGGAATTTGATTTGATGCTTTTTTGAGCAACTTAGACTCAAGATTGATTTTTAAATCAAGGATTGTTTTATCTTTTTCTTCATCTGATATAAAAGCAAAATTACCAACTACTCCTCCATTTATTTCACCTTTTGACCTAGCATAGATTTTAAGATATTTTGCAGTACCTTTAAAGCCAAAAATTTTAAAATCAAGCGGCTCACTATTATATTCCACACCAGCTTCTGCCCCTGAAATATTTACTTCTATAGATCCGGGAGTGCCGTCGCTACTCATACCGGGTATTATTATCTTTTTATCTATTTTATATATCTTATCATTGGAACCCTCCAGCCTAGTTCCATCTGATAGAGATTGAGAAGATGTACTGAAAGCATTATACAAAACAACAATCCCAGTTGCTTTTACTGAAACTTCTTTTATTTCTCCACCCGGAATGTTATCAGTTTCTTCACCAGAAAGAGTAACTAAATCAAAATGTAAATTATTGCCGGTCTCACTCTTTACTGCATCTAAATTTTGATTTAAAACTAAGCTTTGAGTTTTTGGTTCGATAGTAATTTTAGCCCCAGAAAATAAAAAAGATACAGCAAAGATAAGAAAAATTAAAGAGATAATAGCAATAAACCAAAGTCCATATTTAGAGCCATTATTGTTACTTTCGTCTATATTATTGAAATCTTGAATATTTCTGTCTTTTACAGGCAATGGATCTCTACGCCTAAAAAAATCATCCCTTCTTTTGACCATCAAATCAGGATTACTTCTAGTCTTTATTACATCTTGAAATATTTTTTTAGACATTATTTAAATTTTTAATATTATTTTTTAAGTTAAAAAACGATTAATATAAATTGATTCTATTGTTAATAATGGATCACGAACAATATTTTCACTAAATGAGGCTAAGCCATGTAATTTTTTTGTATCCATAGAAATAACTTCAAACTTGTTTTCTTTAAAAATATCTTTATTAAATTTTTCACTTTTAACAATTTCTCCAAAAAAATCACTCAAATTATTATCAACTGTTATAAAAATATTTGTTGGAATTTGTAAATTATTTGTAATACCTAAAATAGACTCTTCGAATTTATAAATCCAATCTCTTTTTAATTTATCTATAGTTTGTTCAAAATTTTTACCCATAGATTCTGACATATGTTTGTCCTTATAAAGAGAAAGATATGACTTAGCTTCATCTAAGCTACAATTTAACTCTTCTGTTATAAGACGAAAAAAGTAATTAAAACCTAATGGAAAAGATATTGAATCAGTTAATATATCCTTATTAACCATGTGAATATCTGTAACTTCTCCGCCAATATCCAATAAAAGAAAGTTGTCTTTATTCGTAAAAATATCTCTGACTAAAGAAAAAGTATTTATTGGTAAAGAAGAAAAATTAATTTTTTTTATATGAAAATGCTGACCAACTATATCTTCTATTTTATTTAAAAATTCTTTTTCACTCATTGAAACAAAAAGAGTTATCTCAACATCTTTTACCTTTTGCCCAACTATTTTTCCTTGAACTTTACCATTTAATACTGTTTGAATATTTTTAAGCTCAAGAATTTTTACATTATTCAAATCTTCTTCTTTGTTTACATATTCTTTTTCGAATAATTTTATCTCTTTGTTAATTAGATTATTGGCAAGTTTTTCATTAAATAAAAATGAATTACTTTTGGAAAAATTTATAACTCTAGTCTGTGATGCATACCATGGCGATGAAAGTGTACAAAAAATTCTATCAGGAGCACCCAAGTGTGCTAAGCAAATTTTAGCAGCTACAATTTGTAATGTTTTTATTGTTAAAAACATAAAATTACTAAAATCTATATGATCTTGAATTGGAATAATATCCCTAACTGAATAAATTATTTTAGGAATGCCGTTTTTTTGAGTCTCGAAAAGCGCTGCTCCAACTGAAGCAGAACCAATATCAAAAACTAAAGTAAAATTATTCTTCTTTTTAGATTTTCTAAAGATTTCCATATACTAATTATACAAAATTATTAACAAAAAAGATATAAAAAACTTTCCATTAAATAATGGTAAACATAATTCCTGAAAAAGCTTCTTCGGATTTCATGTTTTACTCAAGTATTGCTTTAATTCGTCGAACGCCAGCTGAACTTGCTTCTTCTTTGATGATCTTAAATTTACCGAGCTCTTCTGTGTTCTTAATATGCGGTCCACCACAGAATTCTCTACTAAAATATCCATTATCTTCATCACCAATAGAATAAACTTTCACCATATCACCATATTTTTCACTGAAAGAGTGCAGGGCAATTTTTTCAGCATCATCTTTCAGCATCTCAACAAAATTAACTGGTAGCTTTTCATTTATTTTATCATTTACAATTTCCTCAACTCTTTTCTTTTCTTCTTCTGTCATCTTGTCTCCATGAGTAAAATCAAAACGCAACCTCTCTTCTGTTATATTACTACCCTTTTGTGTAACATGAGAACCAAGAACTTGACGCAAGGCAGCTAGTAATAAGTGAGTGGCTGTATGATATTTAATACTCTGTTCACCACTATCAGCGAGCCCGCCTTTAAACATCCCGACACCTGCTGTATGCGAAAGCTTCTGATGTTCTTCCATTTTCTTTTTAAAATCTTCCATATTTATTTTTTGTCCTTTTTCTTTAGCCAATTCTAAGGTCAACTCTATTGGAAAACCATAAGTAGTAAAAAGTATAAATGGATCAATTCCTTTTTCGAATTCTTTTAACCCATGTTCTAAAGTTTTTTCAAATTTTTCTTCTTCTTGTAATAAATTGTTAAAAATAAAATCCTTATTTTTAAGTAATTCAGGATAAGTTTCTTTATAAATATCTATTACGACATCCGCAATTTCATTAACAAAAAATTTTATGTTAAGTTGTTTGCCATGTCTAATAGCTCGACGAATTAAACGGCGTAAAACATAACCCTGACCATTATTTGATGGGCTTATTCCTTTTTCATCTCCTAATATAAAAATACTAGCTTTTAAGTGATCAGCGATAATTCTAAAAGATTTCCTAGTTTCAATATAACATTGACCTTTATTTTCTAAACATATAACATCATTTTCCTTGCCGTATTCCAAACCAGATAGTTTTTCAATTTTTTCTATGATTGGCCAAAATAATTCTGTTCGATAATTATCATCAAAATTATTAATAATAGCCAATGTTCTTTCTAGTCCCATCCCTGTATCAACATTTTTATTTACCATTTTTTCAAAAGTTCCTTCCTTATTTTTACTATATTCCATAAAAACATTATTCCAAATTTCAAGCCATAAAGAGTTATCATCATTAAAACTCTCTGGAATATTATTTATATCACCAACCCAATAAAAAATTTCTGTATCTGGTCCACATGGCCCAGTAATACCAGCAGGCCCCCACCAATTATTTTTTTTTGGTAATTTAGCAATCCTTTTTTCATTAATACCTAGTTTTTTCCACATATCAAAAGACTCTTCATCAAATGGAGCACTTTCATCACCCTTAAATACTGAAACGGCAATTCTATTTTTATCTAGATTAAGATAATTTTCTCCCGTTAAAAATTCATAACTCCACTCAATTGCTTCTTTTTTAAAATAATCAGAAAGAGACCAATTGCCTAACATTTCAAAAAATGTATGATGACAATAATCCCCAACTTCATCTATATCTCCTGTTCTTATGCATTTTTGAACACCAACTAAGCACTTACCAAGTGGATGTTTTTCCCCCATTAAGAATGGAACAAGTGGGTGCATTCCAGCAGTTGTAAAAAGAACAGAAGGATCATTTTCTGGTATTAAAGAAGAAGAAGGAATTATTTTGTGTCCTCTTTCCTTAAAAAAATTTAAAAACTTTTCTCTAATCTCATTTGCTTGCATAACTTTAATTTATTTCAATTTTATCTATTCTGTCAGAAATTTTTTTAATAGGTTTTTCAATAAAATTCATAGAAAGGAAAATTACAAGAATTAGAATGGTGACAATTACAGCTAAGCTAAAAAACCCAAAACCAGCAGCCATACCAATACCAGCTGTTACCCAAAGACCACTTGCAGTAGTTAATCCTCTTAGTTGAGAATTTTGAAAAATAATAGAACCAGCTCCCAAAAAACCAATTCCAACAATAATATTAGAAGCTATTCTAGCAGGGTCATAATTACCTGAAATGGAATACTTAATGGCCAAATATTCAGAAATTATAATAAACAATGCAGACCCCATAGAAACCAATGCATGCGTTTTCATTCCAGCTTCCTTGTGAACAAAAAGACGCTCAGCTCCAATTAACATACCTAAAACTATTGCTACCACTAATCTTAAAATAATACCTCCATTTTGTATAAAAAATTGTTCAATCATATTGTTTATTATATAAAAAAAATAAGTTTTATGCTATCACACCACCACCTAGACATATTTCTCCGTCATAAATAACTAAAGATTGTCCAGAAGCAACTAAAACTATTTTCTCGAGAATTATATTTGCAGTATTTTTTTTAAGTTCAATTGCTTCAATTTTGCAGGGTAAAAATTCTCCATGATATCTTATTTGGCAGGAATAGCTTTTAGATTTTAGCTTATAGCTTATAGGAATTTCAGAAATCCAATTTGTATTTATAATATTTATTATTTTCCGATCTCCTTTACTAAGGAGGGGGCAATTTTTTTGATCCTGTTCTGCTAGGTCTTGCCTAGCAGAAAGCAACTGTTTTGCATCCTGCGACACATACAAAATATTTTTTTTAATATCCTTACCAATGACATAAAAAGCTCTATCATTTGGACCCTTTTTAGTAATAGTAAAACCATGTCTCTCTCCTAATGTAGAAAAAATTACACCATTGTGATAACCAATTTCATTCCGATCTTGATCTAAAACCTTTCCTACTTTTTCCTTAATATAATGTTTCAAAAAATCTTTCAAATCTACTGCACCCAAAAAACAAATACCTTGGCTGTCTTTTTTAAGAGCCACAGGTAATTTAAATTTTTTGGCCAATTTACGAACTTCTATTTTATTTAAATGTCCTATGGGAAAAATAATTTTTGAGAGTTGTTCTTGCCTCAATGTCCAAAGAAAATATACTTGGTCTTTAGATGGATCAGTTCCCTTAAGCAAAGAAAAATTCAAAAATTTAAGGCGTCGTGGGTCCCCTGGACTTATGACTCCGAGGGCGAAGGCGCCGAAATTTTTGGAATTTTTCGTAGCTACTTTTAGGCCACGTTGCCCTTCGGGCACTCCCCTTTGGCAAGGGGAGAAAAAAATTTGTGCATAGTGTCCCATCGCGACATAATCCGCCCCCATTGAAAGAGCTTTTTTAAGAAAAGCACCGAACTTCACTTCTTTATTACACATTACATCTGGGTTCGGAGTCCTACCAGCTTTATATTCAGAAATCATATAGAGAGCAACTTCTTTTTTATATACATCAGATAAATCAAAGGTTAAAAATGGAATATCCAAATAAGTCGCGACGCGCATCGCGTCGCGACGCTCTTCCTCTTCATTACATTTTATAAAATCTGGATGCCATGTACGAATAAAAACACCCACTACTTCATAGCCTTGTTGCTTGAGTAGTGCTGCAGAAACAGCACTATCAACACCACCAGAAAGGCCTATAAATACTGTTCGGCCATTCCCACCGAAAGCAGTTTTTTTATTTTTTAATATATTTTTTCTCATAGAGATAGACGTTTTTAACATTACAATGACATCAACTTTTTGTAAAGCTCAAATGTAGCACGAGCATCTGAAAGTGCACTGTGTGGTTTTTCATTTATAATATCGAAACGCTTACACATTTCACGCAAAGAAAAATGTTCAAAATCTTTTTCCATATTTAATTTAGCCCAAGCAATAGAAATTGTATCTAATTTATGATAATGCATCATATTACTTAGTTTAAGTTTTATAAAATTATATTCTAAAAAAGTAGCATCGAAAGAAACATTTTGTCCTACCATGATACAATCCTTAGTTTTTTCTAGGAGAATTTTCATTGCTTCTTCTACGTTTAAAGCATCCTCCCAATCTTTCTGATTGTAATGATTGATTTTTAAGGCTGTTTTATTTGCAGTCTCAATATGTTCTGGTTTAATTTTAATTTCAAATTCTTCAACTATTTTGAATTTAGGTGAAACAATAATACAACCAATTTCAATAATCTCATTTTCAATAAGATTTATTCCGGTAGTTTCTATGTCGATAAAAGCTAAATTGTGTTTACGCATTATATAAATTCTATTTGATAACAATCCTTACAATATACTATTTCTTTTCTTTCATTATTAATAGCTGTTTCAAATTCATTAGAACACAACTTATCACCATGAGAATGTTTTATGGTGTTCTTATACATACCACCTTCTGAACATAAACCGCTACACATACATTTTCTATGCCATAATTTTATCGGATTATTTTTTTTCAATCGTTGATAATGCCTACAGTTAGGACAGAGTCTGGGTAAAGCTATCTTCATAGAGCGATATAATGATAATTCATTAGGTAAAATACGAAAAGCTGTTGTACATTGTTCATTACAAGTTACTTCACAAGTATCTTTACTTTTCCAAATTGAATGCTCGCATGCAATAACATCATCTATAATATTCAAGGGAACATCGTTTATATGGTCAGGTAAATCATTGGTGTTAATTGTAATTTTATAGTTTCTTTCAACGTTATCATGCCATATAAAACCTTTTTTTATTGCTTCTTCTTTATTTAATGGAAACCACTGATGCCCCCAAGATTCATTATAAGCCCACATGGCGTGATCAAAAGGATAAAAATCTCCATATTTATATATTATTCCATTTTTATCGACAAATGGAACAATATCCATTTGTTTTTTTATTAAAGAAATTAATTTTAAATATTCTTCTTTGGTGTATTGCTTATTTAAAATACAATATTTTTTATGTCTTAGTTTACTGCAACCAAAACAATTTGAACAATCATAGAGATTTTCTGAATACTCAACATCAACAGCGTTATTGCAAGCTCTTGAAAAAAAAGTTCTCTGACACTCTGTACTGCCTGTAACTTGATACAAGAGTTCTGACTTATCTCCTCCAAGAGTAACATCATAACTATCTTTTAATAATAAACCTCCATGAAAAATATATTTACAATCTTCAACACCATGGGTAGCAGAAAAACAATTTTTACAATTTTTTGAATTTTGTATATCATCTCCAGATACATTCGTTGCATTTAAAGTTAGTGCGAACCTTCTTGGTGTTTTATAATAAAGTTCTAAAAATTTTTCCTCTGCCTTTTTTATTGTTTTATAACTTCCTAAATCCCATTTTTTTATTTCTTCTTCATATTCTTCCTTTGTATATTTTTTATTAAAAATACAATATTTTTGATTTCTTAAATTTATACAACCAAAACAGTTGGTACAACCTAAGCAATTAAAAATAAAGGAACAGTCCATACACTCATCAGAAAAATAAGTAAATTTTGTATTATATAATCCACCAGAATTTACAACTTCATATGAATGATCAGCATTAATAGCAAAATTACAATCCATTGAGTCTTTTACAAAAAGTGGTGTCTGGCTATAATAACAATTAATTGATTGCATTCCACTGGTAATATAAGTGCAATTTTTACAACGAATTATACCATTACAATATTTACAATCTATAGAATTTCTTATATTAGTTGCCTGACAAGGTACAATTTTTCTTAAATCATAATACTGTTCAAAAAATGATTTATTAAAATCATAATCTATTCCATAATCTACTGCATCCCAACTATCACCCCACCAACAGGTATTGCAATATACCGGGTATTTAGTTTCTGGAGAAAATAAACTTACAATTTTTTCCCCACACTTATCACATTCATCTTTATATAAAGTTAATTCTGAAAGATTAATAAGTCGATTAATTAATCGACAATCTGGACAAAAAGTAGGTGGTGGAACTTTTATTTTTTTATAAAAATTAAAATCTTCTTGTTCTATAACAAAATTTTTTTTACATTTTTGACATTTTTGTGTTTCATTTATCATCTTTTTATAAATTTTTTATGCCACCAAACCTTTAACTTAAATTTAACTGTCTTAAAAATAATTGGTAAAAGATATTTATATGATTCTATTTTTAATTTTAACTTATGCATATTTTTATTTTAAGTATTTAAATTTATTTTTTTTATGCTCTTCAAAAGTTTTTGCAAAATGAATAACGCCATCTTTATCATGTAAATAATAAAAAAAACTTGAATCTAAAGGGCTAATCGCTGCTTCTATTGCCTTCAATCCTGGGTTACAAATTGGATTAATTGGTAATCCTTTTTCTTTATATGTAATAGGCGCAGCATCTACTTGTAGTGGCATATTTTTTGAAATTCTATTCCATAAAATACCTGAAATAATTTCCCTATCTTCATCTCCTTTCGCTTCTCTCTCAATTATCGAAGCCATAATTATAATTTCTTTTTGACTTCTTGAGGTAGCATCTAATAATGGCTGTATTTGTTTAATTTTTTGTTTAAAATTACTAGTCATATAATTTAATACTTCTTTTTCATTGGAAGCACTAAAGAAAAAATATGTGTCTGGAAAAAGGTAACCTTCTTTATTTTCAGCATCAATTAAAAAATTATTTTTATTAAAATTTTCCAATTTAGCAGAAAAGGTATCAGCTATTTGCACAATATCGAAACCTTCAGGAATAGTTACTTTGATTAATGCCTTGCGGTAATCTCGAGTGACAATCCTAATAGCAATTTCAAACACAGAAAGTTTTTTTTCAAATAAAAAATCTCCTGGTGCTATATGTTTTTCACCTCCATAAATTATTACCAATGTTTCAAAGGCGACTCTAGATTTTATCATATTTTTATCTTTTAAATTTCCAGATAAAAATCTTAAACTTGTTCCCTCTTTTATATTTATATTTTGTTGTATTGGAAAATTTCTTGGTGCACTTAAAAATAAAAATTTAAATAAAAATAAAATAACAAAAAAAACAAGGACATAAATAATTATTTTTTTTTGATAAGAATCCATATATTATTATTAAGTTGGTAAGTTTGTAGGAGGAGCAGCTTCTTTTGATTCTATGCGCTCGAAGCTTGGAACCTTGAGTATCTGGCCAGGAAAATGCCACAGTGTAGCTAGTTCTTCGACATTTAAAACAAAAGTCTCAGAGTGTAAAAATGGTTTCATCCATAAACTAAGTGGCCAAAAAATAGTATGCTTGTTAAAAATTTTCTGACGTAATTTTGAGTGAAAAAAAGAACGTTCTCTATACTCATTCAACATTCTATTCGCCAACATCATAACTGTCTTAGGAGAAGCAAGAAACCATCCACCATAAGCATCAGGTTGAGTGCCATTATAACGAGTCAGACCATTTAATGATGGATTAGTAAATTGACGAAACATCAGACGAAGAGCACGCCTATTGTTCATGCTAAATACTTCCTTTTTTGCAACATAACATGTCCTAATACCAACATCAAAACCAAGCTTACTTCTTTTTGTGCTAATTGATTCTATGTGTTTTTTATAAAAATCAGGGACACGAACCTCAATCCTCTTGCCTTCATCTTTTGTTGCTGTAAATGGTTTTAATAATTTTCTTATCTCATTTTCTGTTTCTTTTACCCAGTTATGACCTGACTTAAAAAAACTACCACCATATTCTGTTTTTGATGGTGTCACTACTATTTGCATCCACATTTGCTCTCCCTTATTAAGTGAAGCGAAAAGCTCAATGATCGGTGAGATAGGGTCAACCTTAAACTCTTCTTTTGGATCTTTATCTAAACCAAAATCAGTATACGTCTTGATTGGATATGCCTGATTTTTTTCTAATTTAAATTCACAGCCATACATCTTCCAAGCACTTTCTGGTGTTATTTTATCAACTCCCAATGTATAATCTTCAACGACTCTTATCTGAGCTTGTGGATATTGCGCATACATTTGAGTTTCTACTAAATCTTTAACACGTGATGGTATCCTCAAATAGAAGTGTACATTTCCATCAATTGAAGCAATTTCGAGAGAAAACCAAAACCATACTGCCCCTTGCCAATATGTCTCACGCCCACCCTTAATACTCCAATGATATAAAGCATTTGTAATAAAAAGTTCCATACCCTTGGGTGATCTTAATACATCCCTAGGTGGAGTAATTTCAAGAACAGTCCAAGTAATACCTGAAATAAAATCTTGTCTTATGTAGTGCATCCATAGTTTGAAAGTTAAATAACCAAGTATGATAGTTCCAACTATGGGGGCAAGCCATGTTACTATAGTCCATAAGCCTGACAAAATAAAATCTAGAATCATTACCTTATTTTAATACAAAAATCCAAATAAATAAAGCAAATTTTGGCCATCTCTTTTTAGGAGAGGGCTTAGATGAGGTTCTTTTATTTATTAGATTCTATTTTTTGTTGTATCTTCCAATTTTTTTCAACTGAATTAAAGAATCCCAATAGTACCAACATTAGACCAACACCAATTATTATTATAAGAATATGCACAATTCCTCTATTTTTTTTCATCCCATTAGAAATATTAAATTTATAATAATAGACCTTATATTATGTCCGTTAAATTTCTAACGGGACAGGTCTATATATTTTAATATAAAATATATAGTAAATCAAAAAAAACACCCTTTATCAGAATGGGTGTTTTTTTATTTTATATTTATATTAAGTTATAAAGTCCGTTTTTGTTTTTCTTAAAATATTTTGGATTTTGTATATTTACCAAGATGGTATTTTTCTTAAAATAACGTTCTTTCATAACCTTCTCTACAATATCTTCTTTTGAAAGTGGACCCTCTCTTTTTAATATATCTTTTATGACATCACGAGCAATACCGGTTTTATATCCCCAATCAGCTAATGCATACATTCCACGCCCAACTAAGACAAATCTTTTATCTTTGATAAGTTCATTGTGACAAGTAGCATAATGAGTCTTTTTGTTAAAAGTTTTTGTAATAGCATCTGCTACTTCTCTAAAATGCATAGGTGAACCATGTTTTCTCATTACTAGAAATGCATAATCCTTAACTCCGCGAGTGTGTATATTTGGTGAAGTTGCTTTACCCCACTCTCCTAAGGGATTTTTAGAAATTTTCTTTGACATTGAAAGCCATCGGCGTGCAATTTCTTCATTTTTATAAAGCTCAGAAACTTCTTTCATTTGGTCAAAAAACTTTTTAATCATTTCTGTTTCTGGAACTAAATCTTCATCATTCAAACTAGCAAACAATTGTTTCAATGAATCGTGAACGGAACTGGTCACCTCATCATCAATAGACCAACGAGGATGAAAATGATCATCTTCACGGTGCTTCTTAAAAGCATCTCCTAATACTAGGTAAAAATGTACATGGTTTTGTGTCGCCTTATCATTTGAAATATGTGACAAAAAATCTTTTTCTGAAACAATTGAGCCCAGTGAATGAATTAATTGTTTTAGTTCATCGAAAATAGCTTGTTCAGCTTTATAAAGTTCTGATTTTTTTATTGAGTTAAGAGCTACGTCTTCAATCTGACGAACTCTTTCACGAGTAATATTATATTTTTTTCCAATTTCCTCTAATGTCTTTCTTTCTGCATCAA
>Ga0172381_10005498_pt1 | contig 12838 bp, 11 predicted proteins | sample Leawel6488metaG_FD_119754 | JGI IMG/M metagenome (GOLD analysis project Ga0172381, IMG submission 119754) | Leachate microbial communities from a municipal landfill in Southern Ontario, Canada - Leachate well 64-88 metaG | ecosystem: Engineered > Solid waste > Landfill > Unclassified | place...
AATATAGCATTTGAAAAGTAATCTACAAATATGAAGGATCCTTCCACTGCGTTCCCCCGACACTGCTGTGTACGGGGTCACTCCAGTCAGGATGACAAATCGCACAATTTTGTCAACGAATTAGCAGACACCTTATCCACACCCCCATATCTTAAAAGTGTAGTATACTATATCCATAACAATTAACCATAATTCTATGACTATTAAAAAAGTAATTAGCCCTATTTTAGCGTTTGGTCTGTTTATCCCGGGAATAGCCTTGGCTATTGAGCCATTTAATCCTCATTTTATTATTTCTGACCAAGCGATGCAGGACACTACTGCCATGACCCGCACTGGGGTGCAGGCTTTTCTCAATGAACAAAATAGCTATTTGGCGGGATATAGTGCTCCAGATTATTTTGGTCGATTAAAACGAGCTTCGGATATTATTTATGATTCAGCACTAAAAGAAAATATCAATCCTAAGGTTCTTTTAACTTTGCTTCAAAAAGAACAATCGTTAATTTCTGATCCAACTCCAAGCGCCAGACAATTAGATTGGGCAACAGGTTATGCTGTGTGTGATGGTTGCAGTCTAAGTGATCCGAAAGTTGTGAAGCACAAAGGTTTTGGCAACCAAGTCAATGACGCGGCTGAGGTATTCCGTTGGTATTATGACAACAAAGATATAAATGGTTTAATCAAAAAAATAAACACACCAATAACTATTGACAATACAATGGTTATTCCACAAAGTTGGGCGACTGCATTTCTTTATACTTATACTCCACATCTGCATGGCAATGAAAATTTTTATAAAATTTGGAACGGTTGGTTTGAAGGTAGTTTTTTCCCTAACGGCACTCTATTCCAATCAGCTTCTGGTGAGTATTGGTTAGTACAAGACGGACAAAAAAGATTATTCAAAAATAAATCCACTCTCTTGAGTCGGACTGATCCGACAAATGCGATTAAAATTTCTGATACGGATTTAGCTAAATATACCACCGGCAATCCAATCGCTTTTGCCAATTATTCTCTTTTAAAATCAGGTCTAACTACCTATCTACTTGATTATGACACTTTGCGTCCGTTTGCTTCCGATGAAGTAATTAAAAAAATCGGTTATAATCCGGATGAAATTATCACCGTAGCCGAGGCTGATTTAAACGGTTATAAAATTGGGAATAAAATTGAAGGTGAAACAGTAGCTCCGGCCGGGGTGATTTACCAAATTACCGACTTGAATAGTTATTATTTACTCAAAGATAGTAAATTTTATCCAATTGTCAATTCTACTATTATCAAAACCAACTTTCCAAGCTTGGCAATTGAAAAACACAAGAGTAATGACTTAAAAAAATATCCGGTGGCAAATGAACCGATAATTTTTGCTGATGGCACCTTACTTCAAGCTGATGGAAAAATTTATGTCATGGAAAACAATAAAAAAAGACGAATTCAAGATCTGACCGCCTTACTCGCTATGGGTTATAAAAAAGAGAATTTAATAAGCATTGATTTGATTACTGCCTTAGGTATTCCGAATGGTGAATCTTTTTACATTGAAAATAATTTAGATAAAAAACCAAATGGTGTGGTAATGACTGAAGATAATGAGTCAATGGAGATTGTCCAACCATCACCATTAGTCCAACCCGTGTCTGATGTTGAATATACTTATGATCAAAACGATGTCAAAGATTTATTTAAAACTGAAGTACCAGCATATTTAGTAGTGGAATATCCAAGTGGAAAAATTTTAGCTGGTAAAGATGTGGACACTAAACGACCCTTAGCTTCTCTAACTAAACTCGTCACTGCCTATGTCGCTATAAAACAAGGCTATAATTTCCGTGAAACTACTACTTATTATGAATCCCGTCACAGTAATTATGGCAATCCCCTTAAATTAGCCACCGGTGAACAAATGAAAAATGATGATTTATTTAATTCTCTGTTAATTCTGTCTATGAACAAGGCTTCCAGAATGATTGCCCAACAAAAAATGACCGAAGATGCCTTCATTAAAAAAATGAATGAACAAATAAAAATTTGGGGATTAAAAAATACAATCTTTGAAGACACTAGTGGGCTTAGTGAAAACAACCTTGCAAGTGCGAGAAATTTATCCAAAATATTTTATGAAGGTCTGCAAATACCGGAAATCAACGCCGCTCTTAGTACTAAAGAATATAGCTTGACTAAGCTGAGTTGTATAACAGAAAAATGTACTTATACTTTTCCCAATACTGACCATCTGATGGCGGAAACCAATCCGACCTTTACAGTCTTAGCCGGTAAAACCGGTTATACTGACGAAGCCCAATCAGTCTTGGTCCAGCTAATTCAAGATAATGAATCCAATAAACAATTTATCATCGTGTCGGTTGGTAATCTTGATTATGCACACCGTTTTGATGAACCGCGTCGTCTATCCGAATGGGTGGTAAAAAATTATTAAAAAAATATGTTAGTTTTTGCCGGTATATCCCCTCATCCGCCGATTTTAATTCCCACCATTGGGAAAAAAAATCTGAAAAAAATTAAAAAAACCGAAGAGGCTCTGGAAAAAATGGAAGAAAATCTTTACTCTACCTATCCGGAAACTATTATTATTATTTCCCCGCATGGCAGTTTATTCAATGACGCTTTCACGATCAATGTTTGCTCGGAATATTCCACGGATTTGAAAGAATTTGGCGATCTGTCCACAACTTTAAAATTCAAGGGCGATTTAGAAGTTGGTCATCATATTCGTACTACCGCTAAGAGTGAAAAAATTCCGGCAGTGATGATTAATGAAGAAAAAATGGATCACGGAAGCATCGTGCCTTTATTTTATTTAACCAAACATTTGCCGGAAATTAAAATCGTCCAAATCGGTTTCAGTAATTTGGATAATAAAACTCATTTTGATTTTGGTCGTTTAATCAAAGAAGAAATCATGAAATCACAAAAACGCATTGCTGTTATCGCCTCCGGTGATATGTCACACGCTTTAACTACCCAATCCCCGGCTGGCTTTAACTCTGATGGACAAAAATTTGATGATAAAATCAAAGAGTTATTTATGTCTAAAAATTTGAGTGGCTTGGCACAAATAGATAAAAATATGATTAAGAATGCTGGTGAATGTGGCTTCCGCTCTTTTCTCATTTTAGCAGGCATTATTCAACAGACCAATTTTACTTATCATGAACTATCCTATGAAGCCCCATTCGGGGTCGGATATCTAGTTGCAGAATTTGAATTATAAATTTATGCCACCACCCACCCTCAAAATTTCCCCTCTCAAAAGAATGCCTTTTCATCGGCATTATTTTGACTATGCCGTTCCGTTGGAATTAATTGGACAAATTCAAGTAGGACAATTGGTCAAAATTCCTTTGCGTAATCATGAGGAATTTGGTATTGTGATAGAAATAAATTCTCACCCTTCATCCAAAATTTCCGCAGATAAAATTAAACCAATCACCAGCCTGGTTTTTTCTGAACCAATCATCCTACCACAACAACTTTTGTTTTTAAAAGAATTGTCAGAAATGTATTTTGTATCCTTTAATTTTTTATTAAAAACATCTCTTTTGCCTTTACAGAAAACCAAGCTTAAAAAAATTACCATCACCACTCCGCACAAATTGAACAACGATGTATATCAAAACCCGCTTTGTTATTATTACATAACTCTAAATGAACACCTGTCTTATTTAAAAAAACATTTAGATAAAAATGGACAAAATTTAATTTTAGTTCCAGAAATAAATCAGATTGATATTTATCAAAAACAACTTAAAAATAAAAATCTTTATATCTTATCCGGCGATATTTCCGATAAAGATTTTTTTGATCTTTGGATAGAAATTAGAAATAATCCACTAGCCACAATCATCGGCACAAGAAAAGCTATTTTCTTACCTTGGACCAATCTAAAAAATATTTTTTTGGTGGATGAGGGCAACCCCAATCATAAAAGTTGGGATATGGCACCCCGCATTCACGCTCGTGATGCGGTCTTGTCATTGTCTAAATATTATAAAGCCCAGCTCCATCTGACTTCACACTCTCCATCAGTAGAAACATATTTTTTCTCTAAAAATAAAATTTATCAAACCAGTCATACATCAATCTCTCGATTGAAAAATACTCCATGGATTGTGGATATTTCCCAGGAAAAGAAAAATAATAATTATTCACCAATTAGCGAAATTATTTTAAAAGAAATTACCAAGAGCAATCAAGGTGATATTTTTCTTTATTTAAATAAAAAAGGCACTGCCAGCGGATCACTCTGCCTATCCTGTGGCCACACGGAGAAATGTCCTGAATGTCAAAAAATATTAGTATACTTTGAAGACACACAAACTATGAAATGTCCTTGGTGTGAATGGGAGACAAAAACCAAAACCTATTGCACAAAGTGTCAAAGTCAAAATATGGTTTTTGTCGGTGCTGGCATTGGTGGTATAAAAAAGATTTTGAAACAAAGATTTGAGGAAAAATTTGAAATAATAATGGTAGAAAAAGGAGAGAAAGACACAAAGGGATCCTTCGACTCCACTACTGTTCCGCTCAGGATGACACAAAGAAAAGGTGGTGCGATGGATGAAAAACGAAAAATCTTTGTTGGCACAGAGTATGCCTTAGGTCAGCTAAATTGGAAAAATATCAGTTTGATTGCCGCCTTAGATACGGACAGTTCTTTATATATTCCGGAATATAAGATGGCGGAAAATTTATGGCAAATGATTCGTTCACTACAATTTACAGCCGAACCCCACTGCAAAATATTTCTTCAAACTCACAATCCCGAACATCCAGTTTTGGCTTTTTTGACCGAACCTGATAAATTCTATAATTCTCAACTATCGGAAAGAAAAATATTTGATTATCCCCCATTTAACTTTATTCTAAAAATGTTCTATAATAACCCTGATAAGAAGTTTGCTAAAACCGAAGCACTAAAACAATACAATCAATTATTATTATTGACAAAAACCCAAAAAAATGTTAAGATATCGGGTCCATTCCAAGCCCAAAATAATCGACAAAAAGGCCAGAACTCACAAATAATTCTCATAAAATCAAGCTATGCGAATTATAAAACAATTATTAAAGAAATCAATCATAATTTGACCGAGGAATGGAAAGTAGACCCCAATCCAAATAATCTATTAAGTGCATAATGAATGCTACTAAACATCATTATTGAGCCAAATGAAATTCTTCATCAGAAGACACAAGAACTCGCTCAAGACAAAATTAATACTCCGGAAATCAGAAAACTCATCAAAAACATGATTGAAACCATGAATGTGAAAGATGGGGTGGGTTTGGCCGGATCGCAAGTCAATGTTCCGTTGGCTATTTGTGTAATTCATAAAAATTTTACTTTGGATAAAAAAGAAGATCTGGTGCTCATCAATCCGATCTGGGAAAAAATGTCAATCATTAAAGAATGGGAAGAAGAAGGTTGCTTGTCGGTACCGGGAATTTGGGGTAAGGTCAAAAGATATAAAAAAATTAAAGTCAAAGCCTTCAACCAAAAAGGTGAGCCACTGAAATTTATCGCGGATAAATATTTAGCCAGAATTATTCAACATGAAGTGGATCATTTAAACGGCATCTTGTTTATTTCCAAAGCAAAAAATTTAAGAAGCGCAACTAATGAATCTAATCTATGATTAAAGCCGCTTTTTTCGGCACCGCTGAATTCGCTGTAAAAATTCTATCCGACCTTATCGCCTCAAATAAAATAAAGGTGGATTTAGTAATTACCCAGACGGATAAACCAGTTGGTCGCAAACAAGAAATGCAGTCTCCGCCAATAAAAATTTTAGCGGAACAAAATAATATCCCGGTCTTACAACCGAAAAGTTTAAAGAAGGATTTTGACACAAATATTTTAAAAAATTTTACTGTGGCTATTACCTGCCAATACGGACTACTTATTCCACAAATTGCGATTGACGCACCAAAATTTAAGACTATAAATATTCACACATCCCTTTTACCAAAATACCGAGGTGCTTCACCGGTTCAGTCTGTATTGCTAAATGGTGAAACAAAAACCGGTATTACAATTATGCTTATTGACGCTAAAATGGATCATGGGGATATTTTACGCCAACAAACAGTAATGATTGAACCGGATGATAATTACACTACTCTCAGTAAAAAATTGGCTGACATCGCCGGAAATTTAACTACTGACACAGTGGTTGATTGGGTAGAAGGAGAAATACAACCACTATCACAAGATCATTCCCAAGCGACTTTTTGTCAAATGTTTGAAAAAAAAGATGGACAAGTGGACTGGCAAAAAACCGCACAAGAAATTTATAACCAACATCGTGGCTTTGTAGAATGGCCGGGAATTTGGACAATCTTAAATGGTAAGAAAATAAAACTTTTAAATATTAAACCATCTGATAAAAAAATTGAAAGCGGGTTGATAAAAGTGCTGGATAAAAAAATATTTGTTGGAACCAAAGACGGGTCTATAGAAATTTTATATCTACAATCGGAAGGAAAAAATTCCATGGCCACTGAGGAATTTTTAAACGGCGCTCGAAATTTAGATGGGATGAAATTTGAATCCTTATGAAAAAAACAAACCTCACAGCTATCTTTTTTCTTGTCTATTTAGGCTTACGAATTTTTACCTATTTTTTTTCTCCAGAAACCCCATTATACACTGGCTCTATTATTAATACAGCCGTCTCCCTTCTTATACTTTGCTCCACCATCTATTTTCTAATTAAAAAAGAAACTGTCGGCTGGCTAATTGTTGCTGGGGAAATTATCTTGGGAGGAAGTGGTGGTTTTTTAGCAATATTTTCATTATCCCTCCGTACTTGTCTATTGCTTGTTTCATTGACAATATTTTTTATCAAAACAAACAATCCCTTTGCCCACTTTCTTTCTCTTTTCTCGTCCATCGTCCATCGTCCATCGTCTATGGTCATTTTCTTTCCCCTTATCACCATAACCACCTATTCCCTCCTCCACGGTTACATCCTTCATAACACTACCAGTTTGATCATTTCCGACTTCATTCCATATTTATTTTTATTTTACATTTTTCCTCTAAAAAAACTTTGGCATAACGAACAATTTAAAAATATCTCTTATAAAATGCTACAGGTAGCTATAATCAGTAATTTATTTTTTGTTTTATTTACTTTTATTATTTTTTCTGGCAACTGGGTATATTTACAAGGTGACTATTATCACTGGTTCCGTGATGTGGCTTTAGGAAAAATTACAGATATGGGTAATAATTTTTACCGGGTTGTTCTTAATGAACATTTACTTTTGATCCCTATACTTTTATCTGGCATTTATCAAACTATCAAAACTTCTTCAAAAAAAATCACTTGGTTTTTTGTTTTACCTTTACTTGTTATTCTTTCTCTTAATTTAACCCGTATTTATTTTTTAGCCATGATCATTGGACTTTTATTTTTATTCACAAAAAATAACTGGAAAAAATGGATCATTTATTCTGTTGCCGCCTGTTTAACAATTTTTATCAGTTTCACTATTTTACACCTGAGTGCTTCTCGTGGGCAAAGCTTGGGCTGGGAATTTTTCGGCATCAGAATTCAAAGCATTACTCAACCAACCATTGAAGACAGTTCACTCAGTCGTATGCTCATACTACCACAAGCAATTGCCAAAATTAACAACCGTCCTTTACTGGGCAATGGTATTGGTGATGAAATCACAGTTTATAGTCCAATTTTAAAACAACAAATCACCACTTCACAATTTGATTGGGGTTGGTTGGAAATCATCGCGGAAATGGGAATTTTAGGACTTTTGGCATGGCTTTATTTTATTGTTAAAATATTTTTACGCAAACCACCACAACATCTAACTGCCGGATTAATTTCACTTTTAATCATCAATCTCACTTCTCCGGCCTTATTTCATGTCTTTGGTATCATTTTTTTAATTTTACTTGTATGATTCGTCTACAAAAATATTTATCAGAACAAGGTGTTTGTTCTCGTCGCCAAGCTGAAGAACTAATTAACTACGGAAAAATATCAGTCAACGGACGACTGGCGGAATTGGGTATGAAAATAGATCCGGAAAAAGATGAAATAAGATTCAAGGGAAAAATTATCAAACCTGTAACTATACAAAATATTTATATCATTTTAAATAAACCTATTGGCTATATTTGCAGTAATTCGGCCAAACAAGGCAAAACAATTTTTCAACTTCTCAAAGCAAAACATTATTTTGGTGATGGTGAACCGCCACACCTTGATCGATTAAATATTGTCGGTCGGTTAGATAAGGATTCTTGTGGCCTAACTTTTTTGACCAACGACGGTGAATTAACCAACATTCTCACCCATCCTCGTTATGAACATGAAAAAGAATATGAAATCATTTTAGGCGAAACTTTTCAACCAGAAGATAAGCGAACTTTAGAAAAAGGTTTTAGTAGTTACCAAGGAGTTAGATTTACTTTAATTGACAATAATCTGGTTCGAATTATTTTAAAAGAAGGGCAAAACAGACAAATTAAAAAAATGTTTGGAAGACTTGGATACAGCTTACAAAATCTACGCCGCATCCGTCTTAATAAACTTAGATTAAGTAATTTACCAGAGGGATGTTGGTGTGAGGTGGAAAAAAGTGAGGTGGTTTGACAAAACCACCAAAACCTGTTATAATTCATTATTATCAGTTCTTTATATAGCTTAAGGAGAGAGAGAAAATTGATTTCAAGATGAAACCTCAGACAGGGAGGTGAAATACCTCCACAGAAAAAAGGAGACGATTGTGACAGCTGCGACAGCAAAGAAAGAAGAGGTTGAAAAGACTGAACCGGGTGAAAAAAAGTGGGTGAAAGGAAAAAATTTAACAGCCAAGAGGCTCGGGCTGTGGTCAGGAGAAATTCTAGACCCATTTCGTCGTTCTGGAGATGTCTTTCACCCCAAGCTTAAACAACCTAAAAATAAACGACCGACCTTAGGTTATAGATAGTATAGATAGGTTGTTCTTTTTCTGCTTATGACCGAAACCCCGGCGACCTCTCTCCCGCCGGTTTTTTTATCTATATTTATTCAAAACAATTTCTTTCCACTTATCATATTTTTTCACGGTCTTGGTTTTAAAAGGTAAACGATAAAAACATTTGGGTAACCATTGACTAATTCCCACTCTACCTGATACAATTTTTCTATATAAAATCTCCGGAATAAAAACTCCGGTTTTGTTTTTTTGTAATAAATTCAACCACAAATCCCAATCTTGAAATTTTTTAAGTGACTCATCAAATCCAGGAAAATCCATACGACGGAGAAGTGAAGTAACATCAATATAATTCACTTGTTTTAATTTTTCTTTATCAAACTTTTGACTTTTAAATATTTTCCAACCAAATTTAAAACCTGAATAAGCATAGCTGACTGTTGGATTATTTTGTAAAGCCTGAAGCATTTTTTGTAGCATATTCGAATCAGCAATAGTATCGGCATCCCAGAAAATTACATACTCCCCGCTTGATTCTCTAAACCCGCGATTACGCGCAACAGGTGCTCCACCATTTTCTTGTTCAATAACTTTTATTTTTAAATTTTTATAAATAGAATTCAATAAAATATTTTTCATGGCACCGGAAAAATCATCAGTACTACCATCATTTATCACAATAATTTCAATATCTTTGACAGTCTGTGAAAGAATAGAAGCAAAAACAGCCCTCAAAGTGTGGGCGTGATTGTAGACCGGAATGATAATGGAAATAAGCATACTTTATTCAACAATTTTATCTATTTGTTGGCTCCACAAAAACTTTTCTTCCACCCGACGCTTGCCCGTTTGCCCCATGGAAGTTCGTAATTCATCATTTTTAAGCAATTCAATAATCGTGGAATAAAAAGCATCTTCATTGTAAATATCCACCAAAAAACCAGTTTTCCCGTGTTCCACGGTTTCTGCCACCCCACCCACCTGTCCGGCAATAACCGGCAAGCCACTAGCTGCCGCTTCTAAAAACACTGTCCCCCATCCTTCTTCAGTATTTTTATCTTTATGGGTTAATAAGACAAATATATTCGCGGCTTGATAATATATTGGCAGATCATCATGAGCCACTTTACCAATAAACCTTACTACACTTTGTAAATTATTTTGTCGCACCAGTTCTATAAATTCTTCACGTTTAGGTCCATCACCAATTACCAACCATACTGCATTCGGTACTGATCGAAGTATTTTAGGTAAAAATTTTATCAGATGAGGCAAACCTTTACCTTCAGCTAAACGCGATACGGTCAAAATCACTTTTTTTCCATGAAGTGCCAACTCTGATTTTATTTTATTCAATTTATCTTTATCCACCGATTGAAGAAAAATATCGCTGGGTGCTGGATTAACCACGACCACATTTCCCATTCCTACTTCTGCTAAAAATTTTTCTTTCAAAAATTCACTACTTACCACAATTTTTTCTGCCTTAACACAAATTGCCTTCAATTTTCTTTTTTTCTTCAAAGCCATCTGTAAATCCGTACCATGTAAAAAAATCGTATAAGGAACTTTTCTTAATTTTTTTATCAAATACGCAACATAGCCGGTAGGTAAAACATGTTGTACAAAAATTTGCTCTATTTTTTCTCGTTTAACAATTTTTCTTACCTGCCAAAACATTTTTATCCACCTGGGCCAAAACAACCAAGACATGGGTTTTTTACGAATGGTTCGCCATGGATTTTCTAGATCATATTCTTTACCACCAATCATTTTTGGTGCATAAACTACCACTTCATCCGATGGTAAGTGTACCGCCAAATTTCTAACATAAGTGGCAATTCCACCAATTTGTGGTGGATATTCCAAGGTAATAATTAAAGTTTTTTTCATAGAGATTTTTTTCTTAATAATTTTTCTCGCGTATCTAAAATTATAGCTTTATCTAATCCTCCGCTCAAAAATATCAGACCAATATAAATCACAGCACCCAAAGGAATAGTCAAGAGAAAGTTTATTTTATCAGATAAATAAAATACCAATCCAGCCATAATTCCCGCTGGTATCATAATTTTCAAAAATAATTTAATCACTTCTAGAATCTTCACTTGAATATGCTTTTTAATAAAATAAAAGCCCAACCAACAAAAAATAAAATGACTGATTAAAGCGGACACTGCTGCTCCGATAATCCCCACACGAGGTAGTAAAATTAAATTTAAAATTACACTCACACTCAATGCCACACCCACAACCAAAGTCTGTATTTTTTGTCGATTGATTGCGTTTAAAAAAGCACCATTTAATAATGCGAGAAAAGTAAAAATTAAACTGGGAATCAAAATCCTGAGTACCATCACAGACGGGGCATAATCCGGTCCGTAGACGCGAAAAATAATTGGCTTGGCCAAAGCTAAAATACCTAAGCAAATCGGCGCGGACACGAGTAATAAGTAATGCCAAGATTTATAAAATAATCTTTCCACCTCACCCTTATCTCTAATAAATATTTCACTAACCACCGGATAAACACTGGCAGATAAAGCTACAGGTAAAAACTGAAAAGCAAAAGTAATTTTATACGGCACACTCCACCATCCCAATTCCTCCGGAGAAAGCATTTTGGACATAAGCATAGAATCACTATAAGAGTGCAATCGACTAATTAAACCAGCAAGGGCAAACGGTGCCGCCATCAATATAAAATATTTAAAAATTTTCTTGGACCATACTGGGGCATAGCGAATAATATAAACTTTTTTCAAAAAAATAGTAGTGTATAAAAAATTTAAAAAACTGGGAATAGTATAGGCTAAAATTAACCAATATAAGGGTAGTCCGGCAAACAAAGCCACGGTTCCCACAGATAAAGTAATCATCTGCGAACCAACAATACCGATAGATTCATAAATCAAATTTTTCTTAGCACGAAAAATAGAATAATTACAGGCATGGAGATTATCAAAAAACATGGTAATACCAGAAAGATAAATCAGGGTTTTGGTCAACTCGGAATAGTTCAAGAGATTGACTGTAATAATTACCAGCGCATAAGCCACAAAACCAAACAATATCTTACTCCAAAAAATCGTATTAAAGTATTCCGAAGTTTTATCTGGTTCACGAGCTGTTTCACGGGTTAAAACACTACTTAGACCAAAATCGGCAATCACGGCAAAAATCGTAGTAAAGGCAATAGCAAAAAAATATTGTCCAGTATTTTCTACCCCGACTAAACGGGCAATAATGGTAAAATAAACAAAAGAAATCGCTTTTTGTCCAACTGAAGCGATGGTAAGAAAAGAGGTATTTTGAGTGACACTATATGATGACATAAATATATTTTACCGCTTTTGTTAAATAAAAACAAGCCCACCATTAACAATAAATGATCCGTTATGGACAAAAACAGGAGAAAATGATACTATTACCCAGTAAACAACTTTTTTAATATTTAACTTAATTTTTATGAAAAAAATCATTATCGGAATTATTATTCTAATTGCAATAATAGTGGCAACATGGCTTGGTATTAAGTTTTTTTCCGGTGAAGATAATTGGATTTGTGTCAACAATGAATGGATAAAACATGGTCAACCGAACACTCCCCAACCTGCCGAACCATGCGGGGAAAATATTACTAATGAAACAGTGGAAAATGAGCCTTTTTCTTCACAAAAAAATATCCCGATTTATTTAGATAATTTAAACCCTGGGCAAGAAATATCTTCTCCCCTTACCCTTTCCGGTAAAGTCGCCGGTACTTGGTATTTTGAAGCTAGTTTTCCGGTAAAAATAGTGGATCAAAATGACAATATCATTGGTGAAGGCATTGCTCAAGCTCAAAGTGATTGGATGACTG
>Ga0172381_10005499_pt1 | contig 12834 bp, 11 predicted proteins | sample Leawel6488metaG_FD_119754 | JGI IMG/M metagenome (GOLD analysis project Ga0172381, IMG submission 119754) | Leachate microbial communities from a municipal landfill in Southern Ontario, Canada - Leachate well 64-88 metaG | ecosystem: Engineered > Solid waste > Landfill > Unclassified | place...
CATATTACTTTTACCGAGTGGTAATCTACTTTGTTTAATAAGAACAAGTTCTGATTTAATATATTCTTCAATATCTTCTAATTCTGGAGCAACGTGGAGTGCGGTAGCTTCAGCCTTTGCTGGAACAGGACAACCAGCAATGCTTTTGTTAGAGAATGACAGTATAATATGTATTTATAGAACAGTTGCTTCTGGAAAAGGAAATACTACAGCTTTGAGAATATCAACAGACAGTGGTTCATCTTGGACATCTGATGCAAATGAGATATTTATAGAAAGTGAAGCCAAATATATGTTTTATGCCACTGCTATGCAGGTTTCTACTGGAAAGGTATTTATTGCTTATGGAATACTACAATCAACTCTTCCGTCAACTGATGACTGTGATATAAGATTAAGGTATTTTTCAACTGGAAAAATTAATCAAGGTGCTGCCTTTAATGGAACAACAAGTAAAATAGTTTTGACAGATGATATAGCGATGCCAACTAATTTGTCTATAAGCGTATGGTCAAAGACTTTTGCAAACGTTGGTCCTATATTCGCAGACTTTGATGTAGCTGGTAATATAGGTTGGGTATTAAACTTTTCAACTGGAAAAATTAACTTTCAATGGGGTACATCTGCAACAGATTTTAGAGAATACAAAACAGACGATGTTGTTATTTCAGATAATAATTGGCATCATATTGTAGTGACTCAAACTGGAACCGATGCTCCAACGATTTATGTAGATAATGTTTCAAAAGCTAATACATTAATAGCTACGAGTGGAGCAAATACAAAGCCATCTGCACAGGGTTCGGCAATAGGGACATTCGGACTATATTTAACTCAGTTTGTTAATGGTGCAATAGACGAATTAGGTATTTGGTCAAGAGCCTTATCAAGCACAGAAGTAACAGCATTATATAATTCAGGGAGTGGGTTAACTTATCCTTTTACAACTACTTCAATAAAAACAGTAAACGGATTAGCAATAGCATCAGTAAAAACAGTAAATGGTCTTGCTATAGCAAGCGTTAAAAGTATTAATGGATTAACATAACACAAGTAATTTTTTTAAATAATAATATGCTAACTTATACGGGTTCAAGAAACTTATTTACAAATGTATTAACTAATAATACAAATTCAACAAATTTAACATTTGCTGATACTTTTATAAACCAGTTTAGTTTAGAATTGTTACATAAATTTCCTTTAATAATTTCAGAACAATCATACTCTTTTAATGGATTCCAAACATTACCAAATACTCAATTTGTAACTTTACCAGTCCCAATGAGAAAAATATCAACAGTAGTGGTTACAGTTGGTAATTCAACAACTTATCCTGGAGTAGGCTTTAATTGGTTTGTTAGAGAATGTCCGAGCTTACAATATTGGAATCAACTTAATCTTACAAGAAATATAAAGTCAGATATTCCACAGTATTTTATGGTTATAAACGGAAAATTAGGACTCTATCCAACTCCAGCAGTAGGTTATAATCCAATCACTATAATAGGACAAGCAGAACCAATTGCATTGAATACTGCTGATATAACGACAGCGACCATAACTACTCCAAAGGCTCTTACTTTACTTGTAGCTCCAGCAATAGGTGATTTAACTGCTACACTATCAACTAATTTCTTACTTCCAACTGGAACATATCAAATTCTATTTTCTTCAGGAGAACAGCGACTTTGCACATTAACTTTAAATAGTACAGCGGTAGTATGGACAACTGCCTTAACAGCAGTAGCTTCAACGGCAGTAACAATCAGAACATCAACTGGTGGAGAGATTTTAACAATAGGGACAGTAACTCCAACAGCTTCGTGGGTAGGATATGTTTTACAAACGACAGACCAGCAATGGTATCATATAGATGGATATATAAATTCTACAACTGTAAGTATAAGTCAACCTTATACGGGTGCAGCTATTTCAACTGCAGCATCAGTTGTTGGGCAAGCATCTTTAATTCCTCAAGCTTACCAATTGATACCTCTTTATAGAAGTGCAGAATTATATTATACAGTTATTTCAAAAGATGCTGAGAGAGCCAACAAATATAAAGCTTTAGCTGATGAAGGGGAGGCTATAATAAGAAACGTAGAAGGGAATAAAACGACAGACCCTACAATTGAAGACAATATAGATAAATCTATAATTAATCCAAATTTAGCAATTAATTTAACAGATTCAACTAATAGTAATTCTTATTAATATGGCGTGGAGACTAGAAAAAAATCAATTAACAGAAGAACCAGAATATATTTTTGATGGAATGGAGAATGGAATTGGAGATTCCCCTTATACTGGCATAGCAAATATGCAAGGTCTTAATGTAAAGTATTATCCAAAAGTTGCCTATTCTAATATCGCAAGGACAGAATCAACATATACTGGAGGAACGGGTAATGCTCCAGCAACAAATACAAATTATATAGTTCAAGACCCTTTAAATCTTACTAATTTATATTCTTTAACAGGAGCAACGACAGTTGGAGGGACTGGAAGCATAGTAAGACAAAGTTTAGATTCAGGAAAAACTTGGACAATTGTTACAGGAAATGATAAAACACTGGCTTATGGTAATGGACTTTTCATATTATTAGGTTATCTACATGTTGTTAGTGGAACAACAATAAATGCTATTGCTATAAATTCTGGTGGCACAACTGGTGCTTGGATAACAATGACTACTTCTATTACAGTAGCAGGGGCTTCAATGGGATACGCAATGGTAGGAAGAGATATAATCGCATATATTTGTATGAAAGGTAACCCATATAGTTATGTAGCTTCAATTATACCTGCACAAAATTCAGGTGGAGCAACTTACGACCCAAATGACCCCGCTACTTTTACTTGGAGTGATATGGCTCTTGCTCTTCCTAATGTTTATGGCGGAAAGCCTACTTATCTTTGTGAACTACAAACTAATCTTCTGGTAGCAGTAGGAAATTTAATTGTCCCTTGGGATAGGACTTCTACATCTTATCAAATACCATTCCCTTTTCCGGAATTTATTTCAAAGATGATAAATGTTGATAATAATGTTTACTGTTTTGGAGGGGTACCGACTTACGATGCAACAGTTTTCAGTCCAGTTTCTGTTGGTAGAGGAAATATATATACATATAATGGTTGGACTGGTTCACTTTTTAAGAAAATACCTGATAGTTTAGCCACTCCTTTTGTAAATGACCCTACTTGGTTTATAGGAGGACTGATGGTTCATACTGGAAGGGTATTTTTTGGAGCAGTAAGTTTAAAAACAGATGCAACAAGCGGGGGAATTTATAGTTTAGATGTAGAAACTGGAGCTATAAATAGAGAAACTTTTGATGGAGAATTCTTTTATACAGCTCTTTGTACAGTTGGAAATACATTAGTGGATAGCAATATAGTATCTTATGCAGGAGGATATTATGATACTGTTAATGCCAGAAACAGACTAAATTATACAGACCAAGCTGGTTATCGCACAGAAGGAATTATAGAAACAGATATTTTACAAGTAGGTTCTCATTTACAAGCCAAAACATTCAACACATTAGAAGTCAGATTTAGAAATCCTTTATCAACGGCAGAAGCCGTTGATGTATCTATAAAAAAGTATTTTAGGGGAAGCGTTGTATCTCCTACTAATCCTGCTTATACGGCTGTTGCTGGAAATACTGATATATCTTTTACTTGTCCTATATTTGTTCAAAATAATGAAGAAATACAAGTTAAATTAAGGACTTATCCTATTCAAAATGGTTCTGGAATACCAATAAAACAAATTATCATTAGATAAAATGAAAGAAATAGAACAACAATTTAAAGAACATAATCACGATGGAACTAATAGTTATAAGATACATCCAGTAGACTTATTAGTTTTTACTCAATTAGTAACAGATGCAACTGCATCTCCATCTGATACTCCTCAAAATGGAACTATGAGAATTTTAACAGATGGAACAAATTATAGAATTTGGTGTAGAGTAAATAAACTTTGGAAATACGTTAATTTAAGTTAATAAAATTATGGCAAATATATTTAATAATAAAAATCCTTATCAAACTAATAAGTCATATCCTACTACTCAGCCAAAAACTGCTGCAGCTACTACTGTTAAAAATAAAAATTATCCTAATAATGCTTTTAACTTAGGATTATCTTTAGATCCTTCAACAGGATTAATAGCAGGGCAAAAATATGCTTCTAAGTCTCCAGTTGTTAATACAAATGGACAAAATCAAAAACAAAGTTATTCTGACTGGTTAGCAGAAACAGCTAATACAAATAAAGGCACGGTAACTCCTAAAAAAACAACTACTACACCCACTCCTTTTGTGGCTGCACCAACTTATAATATTTCTGCATCTCCAACCACTGCGACTCAAACAACAAATACTCCGCAAGCAACAAATATTCCAACTACTCAAACAGCTACATCTCCAACAACTTCTTCTCAAAATTCATATATAAACAATTTAGCTACTACAACTAATCCAAGCACTTATCAACAAGTTGTAAATAATTTAGCTAATTTTAAAAATCCTGTTGCAGAAAAAGCTAACCAAAAATTATTAGATTTTCAAAATCAATATGCAGGTAAAGTGGCTGGTATTTCTTCAGCCCCTATTGGTTTAGATTTTCAACAAGGGCAAAAGCAGGTTTTAGCTAATCAATATTCTCAACAATTGCCAGCCTATCAAACAGCAGTTTCTAATGCGGTTAATATAGGTGGGCAAGGATTATCAGGATTACAATCAGCAATGTCTGGGGCTGCACCACAACAAGTCCCTTATAGTAATCAATATATCTCTCCACTTTCAGGACAATCAGTTTTGGGTGGAGCAACAAGTGGATTAACGAATTCTATTCCTTCGTTGGCTCAATCAGTAGCAAATGGTACAATGACTATAGACCAAGCTAATAGTTATTTAGGAAATACAACAGGGCTTACAGACCAACTAAGGCAAGCTGTAAGTGCAATAAATCCTAATTTTAACTTTACACAATCATCAGCTTCAGCTACTACTCAAGCGCAAGGACAACAAATTCAAACAACTGCAACCGCAGCTAATTCAGCTCTTGATAAGCTAGCAACAGACTTTTCAAAATTATCCTCTTTACAAACAGGAGGGATACCAGCCACTAATTCAATTGCTAACTGGATAGCAGGAGCTTTTGGACAAGGTGAACTATCAGCTTATGAAACGACATTAAATGATGCTAGGGCTCAATTAGAGGGTGTTTTAACAGCTACAGGTGCTACTACTCCAAGTGGGGCATCAGCAATGGCTATGTCCTATTTACCTGATAATATGACATCTACACAATTTGAAAGTAAAATAGCTGCAGCTAAAGAACTTATTAACCAAAAGGTATCAGCATTTACTCAATCAGGAGTTCAAACAACCGGTACAGCAACAACAGATTTTAATTGGTAAAAATTATGGAAACAAATCAACCATTAGACCAAGATGCAATCAATCTAGCTAAGGCAATTCGCCAAACAGAAAGTGGGGGCAATGCTCAGGCAAAAGGAGCAAGCGGAGAATATGGGGCGTATCAATTTATGCCTACGACTTATAGTACACTTTCCAAAAAGTATGGAGTAGCTACACCTTTAGAAAATTCTACTTTAGAAGAACAAAACAAGTTAGCTTATTCTCAAATTAAAGAATGGAAGGACCAAGGATATAAACCAGACCAAATTGCTTCAATGTGGAACAGTGGTAAACCAGAATGGCAAGGAAATGTTGGAGTTAATGCTAAAGGAGTAAAATATGATACACCTGATTATGTAAAGAAAGTATATAACCAATACCAAAATATAAAACAAGGAATCCAATCTACTCCACAAACTACCACTTCGACAGTTCAACCAACGACTCCAACTGAAACTTCAAATCCTTATGGAGCAACTTTCAGAGCTTCTGAAAATGAAAACTTGTTATCAGGAACGGCAAAAGCAATTGGAAATATACCAACATCAGCTTTTACCTTAGGAAAAGGATTAGTTTCGGCAATTTCACACCCTATACAAACTATAAAAGGAGTATCAAGTGCTGTTGCAGGAGGAGTTGAAAAACTTATACCAGGAGAACAGGCACAGGAAAGTAGCTTTGATGATGTAATAAATGGATTAAAAGAAAGATACGGGTCATTAGATGCTTTGAAGAAAACAGCAATTGAAGACCCTGTTGGATTAGCATTAGATGTGGCAACTATACTTGAACCAGCTGGAGCAGGAATCAAAGCTATGGGAAAAGCTGGAGAGATAGGAAAAGTTGCTGAAGTGGGAAGTCAAATAGCTAAAGCGGGAGAAGCAGTTAACCCATTAAGAGTAGCAGGAAAGGGAATTGAATTAGCAGGTAAAGGATTAGGTAAATTAACAAGCGAAACTATGGGTGTTGCTACAGGAACGGGTGGCAAAGTTATAAGACAAGGTTTACAATCTACATCTGAAGGTGGAGATGCTTATAAGGCTTTTGTAGAAGGATTAAAAGGTAATGCAGACCCAGAACAAATAGTAAATAGTGCGAAAGAAGCTGTCGGTCAGGTTGTAAATAATAGAAATACAAGTTATAAACAAATGCTTAAAGGTCTCAAAGAAGACCCGACTATTTATAATCCAACTAAAGTTCAAGATACTCTAACAAAACAATTATCTAATTTTGGTATAAAAGAAACTGATACTGGACTTGATTTTTCAAGGTCTAAATTTGCATTAGATAAAACTTCTCAAGGAGATATTAATAATCTGTATGAATTAGTAAAAGGTTGGGGTTCAAGTAAAGGTGATTTATCTGCTGTCGGAATTGATAATTTAAAACAAATAATAGGAAGTTATTATTCTTTAAATTCTGATTATAGAGCTTTTACTGAAGCATTAAGAAGTTCAACAAAAGATGTATTGAAAAATGCTCCAGGATATACCGATGAAATGGCGAAATATGCAGAAGCTACTGAATGGATAAATGATACTAAAAAAGCCTTATCCTTAGGAGATAAAGCAATGACTGAAACTGCATTTAAAAAACTTACAGGAGCTTTCAGACAAAATAATGAATGGAGAGCTCAAGCAATCAATGAACTTGATAGAATTACAGGAGGACAATTAAAAGCAAGTATAGCAGGACAACAATTAAGTTCTATTACTCCAAGGGGACTAGCAAAATTTGGTGCAGGATTAGAGGGAGTTTCAGCTATGCACTCAGCATTAGAAGGCGGAGCAGGAGTAATACCATTATTATCAACAATGATTATAAGCTCACCACGGATGGTAGGGGAGTTTTTGAGAGTATTAGGACTAACTAATCAAGCAATAAATGTAGTTATGAACACATTAAATAAGGCAAATCCAGGTAGGATTGCTGAGGTAGCTAATGTAGCAAATAGATTAAATCCTCCAAATTCTGCTTTTGAAGAGAATAAATAATTATTTCCTAAAAAGTTTGTCTAAAAGATTATTAAATGTTTCCATTATCTTAACTAAAGCAGGTATAATCATACCAAACAGAAACAGAAATAAAAATAATCCTAATAATAATTCTATAAACATATAATTAACTATACCACAAATGTCAGAAAAAACAATAGAAGAATTGGAAAAAGAAATAGAAAGGAAAAAGATTGAAGCCCATAAGGCTGAACTTTTGGAATATGTTAAAACTATAAAACCTAAGGATGGAAAAGATGCTAACGAAGAAAGAATTATTGTTAAAACTGCATTACAAGTATTAAAAAGAATACCCAAGCCTAAAGACGGAGAACCTGGCAAAGCAGGAAAAGATGCCGATGAAGATAAAATAATTGAAAGGATTTTATCTAAAATACCAGAACCAAAAAAGATAGATACCAAAGAGTTGGAAAATAAGATTTTATCTAAAATACCGAAAGTAGACTTAGAACCTATTTCTGAAAAAATAGAAAAACTAAATGAGAATACTTTAAAGAAAGTAAAACAAATTGAAAATACTACAAAAGATATAAATAAAAGACTTTCTTTTCAATCTTCAAATCAACAAACTTCTTATGGAGGAGAAATAAGCAAATTTACACAACTATCAGATGTTCCTACATCATATACAGGACAATCCCTAAAATCCCTAAGAGTAAAAGCAGATGAAACAGGATTAGAGTTTTTTACAGGTTCAGGATTTATAGATTGGGGAGAAATAGGCGGTACTATCACCGACCAAACAGACTTTACTACCTACCTCTCAACAAACTATTACCCCCTTTCCACCAACCCAGCAGGATATTTAACATCTGCTTCTCTTTCTGGCTACGTTCCCTACACAGGAGCTAACGCAGATGTCAATTTAGGAACTCATAACTTCCTCACCACCGGCACTCTCGGAGCAGGAGCTGGGACATTCACAGGTTTAGTCTCTCCATACATCGCCCCATTAGCAGACTCAACAACAGCATTTCAAATTAGAAAAGCAAATAAAACTACTTCGGTTTTGAACGTGGACACTACAAATGGTTGGATTGGTTTTGGAAGCATGACAACTCCATTAAGACCATTCCACCTTTCATTTTCAGCTAACGTGACTCCTATAATGGTAGATGATTACAACGACTCTAATAATAATGGAATGATTTTTAGGAGTGCGAAAGGTACTTTAGAGTTACCAGTAACAGTCACTACAGATTTTTTACTTGGCGCTAGTCTATACCGAGGATATTCCACAAGTGCTTGGTCGGCTAGAAATACTGCCCTTTTCGGAGCTTATGCCGCTGAAAATTGGACTGATTCCGCACAAGGCTCATATATGGTATTTGCCGTAACTCCAAAACTTTCTACTACAAGAGCCGAAGTGATGAGAATTACTAGTAATGGTGTTGGCATCGGGACGACTGACCCCTCCGCCGTCCTGCACCTCAAAGCAGGCACAGCCACCGCAGGCACAGCACCATTCAAGATGACCCCCGGGGTAGTAAACACAGTTGCAGAAGCAGGAACATTAGAATACATAACTGGTGCTTACATCCTTCAGTCAGACAAACTCGCTATAAATGCTAAATCAGTTGCTACTGGGTATACATTAAATGTGGGTGGGTTTATCAATTCTGACCAAACAGTAAATCAGGCAGCATATTCATCTGTAAACGCTTCTCAAACAGCGTCAACATTACAAGATGGCTCTGCAAATACAGGCGTAGATACTACGATGTCCACGATGTATCTCGCCACTCAAATTACCGCCTCTGCTTCTCATACAATGGGTGATTATCGGTTAAGACTTAAAGAGAGTGCGGATATTACGAATGTTACAGGAACAATCACAGGATACATCTATGCTGACGATGGTGGGACTCCTGGAAAACCCACAGGAGGGGCATTAGCGACAGGGAGGGCAGTTCGGTTTGGAACAATAACTTCTTCTTATGTGGTTCTTTCATTTGGAACAACATTCACTATGGTATCAGGGACGAAATATTGGTTAGTTGTAAGATGGAGTGTTACACCTATTGGCGGTAATCTTGTATTTGACTCCGCAACAGTAACGAATATGGGAGCTACTTCTACTGATGGGTCTACTTGGACAAATACAGATGTACAGTTATATCATTCAATAAGAGGATTAACTTACATTGGTGTCTACGGGACAAGCACAAACTCTTATGGCGTCTACGGGACAAGCACAAACTCCTTTGGTGTCTACGGGGCAAGCACAAACTACTTTGGTGTCTACGGGGCAAGCACAAACTCTTATGGCGTTCAGGGGACAAGCACAAACTCCATTGGTGTCTACGGGGTAAGCGTAAACTACTATGGCGTCTACGGAATTAGCACAAACTCTTATGGCGTCTACGGAATTAGCACAACAAATCGAGCAGGATATTTTTACCGTAACAACACAGCAGGAACAGCAACAACTGCCGTAATGGATATTGTTCAAGACAGTGCGACAGACGAAACAAATACCGTATTAAGAATACAAGGCGATGGGACTGGTGATTTAGTAAATATATTTGATGGGGCAACTGAAGTATTCACTATATTGGACGGTGGAAATATAGGAATTGCAGGGACAAGAAATCTATATTTTAATGCCGCAACCGAATACATCAACTCCGCTAATGCAGGGTATTTGGATTTAAATGCTAATACTGGAATAAGGTTGAATAAAGATACGGCGATTACTGGAGACTGTAAAGCTACTACTTATCACGTTGGGACAGATGCAGGAGTAGATGGAACATTTACAACGGCAGATTCAAAAACAGTAACAGTTAAAAAAGGTATAATTACTTCAATAATATAATAATTAAATAAAAACTTATGATAACAGACAAACAAAATGAAGTTTACATCGTTTCAGATGAAACTCAAACAACAAAAGCAATAACAGCAACCGGAGTAGTAGATATTCCAGTAGTAATTTGGAATGGCAGTTTAGAAGCAGTGCAAGCAATGTTAGCAGATTCACAAGAAAAGGTCGCAAAGTTTCAGGGCATAATTGAAAGTATAAACAGTTATGATTTGGCTAACCCTGAGCCAGAACCTGAGCCAGAACTTGAAACAAAAACAGAAGTATAATATGGAAGAAAATTGTAAAAGAGCAATCATTCATATAGATAAAGATACACTTATACCATTAAGTTTAGTAATTTCTGTTATAGGAGGGATTGCCACAGGGGCTATATGGGCAACTAATTTGTCATCTAAAGTAAACTATCAAGACCAGAGGATAGCAAAGTTAGAGGCTAATTATGAAACAACAACAACTGGTATAAATTCAATAAATACATCTTTAGCAACGCTTATTGAATCAGTAAATAATATTAATAAAAGGTTAGACGTATTTGAAGCAGTAAAATAATATGACAACAATTAGAAAAAAACCAACAACAAAAATAACGCCTAAAGCGAAATATATAAAAAACGCAATCACTAAGATTAAAGTAAAACCAGTTACCAAAACAAAAGGTGTACCATATAGCAGGAGAAAAAATATTGCTTAATAGCTTGACGAGTATTTTTAGTTTATTGTATAATTAGTGTAGAAAGTGGTACGTCGGTGATTTCGACAATCCACGAGATAGCTCATTTAAAATTTTATTGTTAGTGGCAAAGTAGTGGACAAGCTGAAGGTAGAAATATGGGGTAGATGTCATTCATCTTTAAATAGCCCTGTTCAGCTAAACCCACAAGACACGCCTCAATCACAGCAAAGTTTTGTCTTTGCTCCGTTGAGGTAAATTCCGCAGGAAGATAAGTACTGGAAATCCTTATCTCCACTGCCTTGCCACTAACATAAAGGAGAATTACAATGGGTCGCAAGAAAAAGCGTCGCCGTCATTATGGTTCTAACATCCACCATATCTTTCCAACTAGTCGCTTCCATCAATGGAAAAATGAAGAATGGAATCAGACACGGGTGAATATTCACCAACACGAACTCTATCACGCATTATTTTTTAACCGAACCCCACAGGAAATAATCCAGTTTCTTTCGGATTACTTTTGGAAGGGACATATTGAACCACCACCCCAAGCCTTTCAGAAAGGAAACAAATGATTATTACACAACCAGAACAACAGAAGATTACCGAAACAACCCAACAGTGCATTAAATGCACAAAAATCCGTGTACTAGACGTACGCAACTGCTGGACACACTGGCAAGAGTTCAAACACTTTAGCCAGGAAACTCGTGCGTTTGCACAAAAGGTCGTATGCGACCACTGTAAAAACTCCTAAAATATAGGGCGACATACCATTTCGTTGGCTTCAACAATATGGTACCCACCGCCCTTTCGGATTTTAAAATTAAATAATAAAAATATGGATACAATAACAAAAGCAAAACTAACCATTGCAGGATTATCAACCTCAATAGGATTGCAAACAATTAAAAACAATTTATCTCCAGAGATTACTGAAATAAAGTTTTCTACAATATCTAATAAATGTGCTGAGTTGGGGATAACAACTTCTCAATTGGATGTTTCATACTATTCAACAGACTGGGACACTTATAAAATTATAGCAGATACTATTTATAGTATTGTTAAAAACTTTAAATGGACAGCGGATAAATTTGACTGTGATGATAGAAGTGCGTTTCAAACATCTCTTTGTGCATTGTTATTTGGATTGAATACTTGTGCTGGTATGTATTGCAAAATTACCAATGTAAACACTGGAAATTCAGATATGCACTGGGCTAATTGTATTATAGATAAAAACGGAGAACTGTATTTATTTGATGCAGATAATAGCGGAGTAACACAGAAGATTACTTCAAAGACATTCACAGCTGGAGTTTGGAAATATGAAATACAAAATTTAAGAATTTATTAATTAAAAAAATAATATGACAAAAGAATTAAAGGAACAATTAATAAAGCGTTTAAAATCGTTTGCTTGGCGTATCGGTTGTTACATTACGGTAGCGGGGATTGCCTTGATAGTTGATAATTTAACTTTATTTAATATCTCCCCAGAATTAACAACAGTTATAGCTTTAATAGCTGGAGAGATAACAAAATTTGTTAATACATACTCTGAAAGCAAATAATACCAAAGACTATAAACGCAAAAAGCGTATGACAAAGATAATAATTATAGTTATCTTTCTGGCAGTGTGGTTTTTGTTAGTGGCGAGTGAGGCGATTTAAAATAAATTTATGAAAAGGATTAAAGGAACAAGAAAAATAAAACATAAATTAGTAATCAAAGCAGTTGAGGATTATTTTAACGACAAAGCTAATAAAAATATAGTCCATTTTCTTGAAGGAGAGAAAGTAAATTTAACAGAAGAGGAGAAGTCTGATGCTTGGGCAATTCAACAGAATTTAACTGATAAAGAATACATAGC
>Ga0172381_10005500_pt1 | contig 12829 bp, 21 predicted proteins | sample Leawel6488metaG_FD_119754 | JGI IMG/M metagenome (GOLD analysis project Ga0172381, IMG submission 119754) | Leachate microbial communities from a municipal landfill in Southern Ontario, Canada - Leachate well 64-88 metaG | ecosystem: Engineered > Solid waste > Landfill > Unclassified | place...
AAGCGAGTCAAACCGGAGTTCATGTATGTGATTCGTGCTTAGGCAAGCCAGAGATCACAGCTAAGGCTGATACGACATGACTGTGGTTAGTAAGGCACAATTGGTGTAGTAGAGACATGACTTGGACAACTGTGGACTTGAAAGGGCAAACTCATTTCAAGTTGAAAGTTACGAGTTTTGCTGAAAGAAGAGGCACTCATACTTACTGGAATTGTACTTGTGATTGCGGGAACACAATTGTTGTTCGCGGTTCAGCTATAACCTCCGGAAAAGCCAAGTCTTGTGGTTGCTTCAGGTCTGAGTCGATAGGGAATTGGAATAAACGTCGCCGAAACCCAGACCCTTGGATTTCCGAGATGAATGTCTACAGGTATCATCTTTCTGTAGATAAGTTGAGTCGTAGGCATTTAGCTATTACTTGGGGGCTTAATTTAGAGGAGTACAAGGTACTAGTGACATCCAATTGCTATTACTGTGGAGCTGAACCTAGTGGGTTACCACTCTTGAAGCACTTGAGGGGCTCTGGGGTTAGAAAGAGTGGTATTGATAGAGTTGATAACCTAAAGGGGTATGAGCCTGGGAATTGTGTTCCTTGTTGTGCTGGGTGCAATCGCGAGAAGGGGGCTAGGACTCAAGGAGAGTTCCTTGAGTCCACTCGCCGCAGATATCTTCATTTACAGAAGATTGGCCTTATATGATCTCCGATTGAATGATAGACATCAGGCAGCTTCCTCCACGAGATTGGGAGCGGCCTCACCCTTGACCCAGTTGTTGATCTCGTCCATCCCAATCGGACACCTGCTGTCCGAAAAGTACCCTTCAAGGATTTTTACCATCCCATAAGTGCAAGGGTAGTTCTCTTCCTTGCACTTGGCTTCGACGGTCTTGTAGGCTCGACCTCGAAGCATAGCCCAGAGAAGTAAGTACTCTCGAGTCTTGTAACCAAAACCTCTCTTCTTGGTCCAGAGGTGGTTACGCTCTGGACCAGTCTCGGGGCGCCGGTACGGCTTCAGAGATCGGTTTCCATTGATCCTCTGGCCTTGCTCGTTCTTAGTAGAACGTAGTCGTTGCACCTCAGGCAACGACCCTTCTTTCCACTTAAGACCTTGAATCTTGTGGCTAGTATCCAATGTGTCTTGGATACTCTTGGCTAAGTCTATTCGTAGTTTCTTTATCACGGTATGCATCGCACTAACCTCCTATTCGTTTCAAAGTTGTATGGGAAACGAATGTGAGGCGGCGGGCCGCGAGCTGAGGAAACCTACGTGTACTTAGACATTTTGATTCTCGATGACTGGCACTTCAACTGACTCGCCTATGGTAATCAGTTGTACCGGTTCTGTCAACGGTGTATCTTCCATCGATGTGTCGTTTCTTCAAACTCGAGGGAAAGATAGCGGTCCCAGTGAAGTCCGCGGAGTACTTCGAGTGGATTGTACAAGATCCGGATCATGGTGTTCGAAAGGTACTAACTGATGAGTACCTTTCGGGGACCGATGAGATTCTAGTGTCGACCACTTTCCTTATGGGTATCAACCACCGTTGGATGAACGGAACGGAACCCCTACTATTTGAGACCATGGTGTTTGGAGGGACCATGGATCATGCCCAATGGCGTTATTCAACGTGGGAGCAAGCTGAGGCAGGCCACCAGGAAGTACTTGACCAACTACTACGAGAGATGCCACATCTAGTAAAGAAGGTGGAGCCCCCTCGAGAGCGCGTCCCAACTCGACATGAGAGAATCATCCGGGACTTAGGCCTCCTATAAAATAACGGCTTGCACGAAAGATAATCGTAGAGTACCAGAAAGATCGGAGGCGCATTGATCACTTATTTGCAGGGTGACGCCACTCGTCCACAACCGAGTGAATCCCTAATCATTATGCATATTTGCAATGATAGGGGTGGTTGGGGCAAGGGATTCGTATTGGCGTTATCCAAGCGCTGGACCCAACCTGAAGGACAGTATCGGAAGTGGTACAAGGACAAGCACAATCCTATGTACGGTGATTTTTCTCTTGGGAACGTAGGCTGGTCTCTGGTGGGTCCCGGGCTCTGGGTCGCAAATATGATTGCCCAGGTTGGTTACGGGAAGACTGGAAGTCTACAGCACATAGTTGAAGAGGACCCAGGCCCGTCACCCATTAGATATGACGCCCTCCGAACTTGCCTGACCAAGGTCGCCGAGCGCGCTAGGTCCCATGGCTCCACTATTCACGCTCCTCGAATCGGATGCAACCTCTCAGGCGGGTCTTGGAGTAGGGTTGAGCCTTTGATTCAAGAAACAATGCGTGACCTCCAGGTATTCATTTACGACTTCCCAGGTGGAATCTTCAATCCCTGATTGTGATGGGAAACCATGTTACAAATATTAATGAAGTAAGCTTGGTCCAAGTCCCTCTTGACCTTGTTCACGTCTTTTAGATTAGCTACTTGGTGCTTGGAGTCATGAAATCTGCCGCTATCACGGGCCACCGTACTATAGGTCCCAAGAGTACGAAACGGGTGTGGACTGCGGCCGCAACCCTGCTTAGGAACCTAAGCATCGATGAGATCTACATTGGCGGTGCAAGTGGGGTAGACACCGAATTCCTCAAGGCAGCTCTCCACTACCGAGATAGTACCAAGCCTAGGATCATCGTGGTGGTACCAGATACTGTCGAGAGACAGCCTATCTCGACTCGGGCATGGACTCGACGCGCGGACGAGATTATTGAGCTGCAAGAACCTATCACTGAAGACAATCGGTACTTAAGCTATAAGAAGCGCAACGAGTACGTGGTTGATCGAGGAACCTTCCTGGTTGCCTTCTTCAACGGTGATTACAAGTCAGGTACGGGGCATGCAATCACTTACGCTAGGAAGGCTGGGAAGACTGTGTATACTATTCCGGTTTCGTTGAGGTGAAGGTACGCCCCCAGGTACCCTTGCAATCAGGGCATACCCAATGGGTTATCTTATCCAAGCCCCTGTCTACTATTCCAATTTGCCTGAGACCCGGAGGACCCATCTTGTGGTCTCGCAAGTCTGCTTTACAATGAGGGCACTCCAAAGTCCCCTTCCAAGTATGCCAGTAGGCACCCCAGCCCTCGACCATCGTGAAGACTGAATTAGGATTCCCCTCGGGAGTGTCTTCTGGGTATACCTTGCGACGGATCAACTCGTCGACAATGGTATGCATGAATGTCTTGTCAGATAGAGTGAATAGCTCTCGTTCACTACTCAATAGCTGGAGCAGAGTAAGATCCGAAGCTTCAGGCATGAGCCTGATTAGGGTTTCGAGCTTGGTTTCTTTACTGCCGTCACCTTTGATCGGTCTAACATCGTTTCCCATACATGCCTGTCTAAAGTAGCTAGTCCGTTGGCCCAAGCATATAACACGAAAGCCTCGGGCTGGCGTAGTATTTCTTGGTAAAACGGGGTCTCGACTGCAGCTTTCTCTTCTGGGGTTGCGTCGCTCTTGAGACCGAGGGTCTTCAGCCATAGGTCCCGAACCTTGGGGTCCTTACCGATTACCTTGGTGGCTTCCTTACGGGCCTCCTTGCTTTTGGTAGTCAGGTATCCACGAAGGACAGAAAGCTCTACCTGGGTCAAATGGGACAAGTCCGGAAGCGGTATTGGAGCCACCGGTCGTTGCGGGCTATCTTCCACGAGTACTAACGACACCGGATGGTCTCATTCCGGCCACAGTACTTGCAGGCGAGTTTGAAGTAACTCTTGTCCTAACCTCATCGGGTAGTCCAGCCCAGGCATTCTTATTACGTGTAGTTTGAACAGGATTATGGAAGGTTACCTTGTAGACCGTCACGCGCGGTGACTCTACCACCTGAGGAACTTGAGTGTTCTCCAACTCCTTAGCAAATTCCAGCAGTAGTCTAAACTGAGTGGTATTCTTAGGGTCCCCGTTGGTCCGGTCTGGGTGAAGCTCGAGTATCTTCTTCCGAAACGCTACCTTGAAACGTTCTCTCAAGGTTCTTAGTTTTTGGGTAGCTTCCTCGCGAGTGCGCGCCCTTCGAATCGAATTGAAGTCCTCAGGATGGAACCCCATCTGCATGAGCAGGTCTTCTATCGGTTTGCTGGGCATCACACTTTTCTCCGATAGCCTCAATTAGAGCTGAGATATCCAATGGCTTTACAAACAGCTTGCAGTCATTCAAAAGGATGTATGCTCTCAGATCCTCACTCATACTCCCTGAACAGAAGAAAAATCTGTGCTGGTGACCTGGAAAGTTCTCAGCCACCCAAGAATGAAAGTCCTTCCCTGTACCGTCGGGCAGCATCATGTCGGACATCACCACAGAAAAGATTCCGTTCTGAAAAGCATTCTTAGCTTCAGTCACTGAACCTACTGCAATCACTGTAAGCCCCAATGACCGAAGAACACGAGTGAAAGTATTCCTGAGTACTGGGTCATCCTCAACTACAAGCATATCACCTGTCATAGTGGTATCCTTATTATACTAATATCGGGTTTACAGGTACACCACTTTAGGGTTACCGATAATTTAGGGTTTACATAAGGCTACATCCTCTCACCTAATAATCATTCAGTGAGGTTGACCGGTGTAGGACTATAAGTCGGCTATTCTGGCTGACGTTTGAACCCTAGCTGAACCAACGAAACTACTCACTAAAGATGTCAGACTTAGAAGACAAGACCCTCAATTGCTGTGATTGCCATCGCGACTTTGTATTTCGGGCCAAGGACCAAGAGTTCTTTGCTCGAATGAGCTTCACAGAACCCCGCCGGTGCAAGCCGTGCAGGGATATCAAGAAGGCGCAAAAGGAGGGTCTACCAGCGCCAGCGACCAACGGTACCCAATCCTTCCCCGATGATGACTTCGGACCCAAGAAGAAGAGTAGCGGGGGGCGAAGACATCGTGAGAACGAGGAGTGGTGACCTAGGGGAACTTGATCTTGGAGAGTACGTGTAGTGCATCCTTGTACAAGTCGTCCTTAGAACCTTCGTTCCAGAGTACGTAGTCTGCTAGTTTGACCTTCTCATCGACTGGTAATTGAGAGCTGATGCGCGCTCGCGCCTCTTGCTCGTTGAAGCCATCCCTGTCCATCAACCGCTGTAGTTGTATACTTTGAGATACAGCTACTACAACGATAGGCCTGAACTCCGAGTAGTGCCCGTGCTCAAGGAGTAGAGGAGCCTCAAACCCAACTAGTGGGTACTGCTCAACAGCCAACTTGAGACGAATCTGAATCTCATCTTGGAGGTATCGATGGAGCGTACTGTCGAGAATTGCCCTCTTCTTTGAGTCAGAAAAAACCAGCGCCCCTAACTTCGGACGATCAAGAGACCCATCGGGGAGTAGGATCTCTCTTCCAAAGTTATTCACTAGGAGGGTTAATGCCGGGGTACCAGGGGCCACTATGTCCCGAGCTACCACGTCAGCATCTACCATACGGACCCCGTTGTCCTGAAAGAGCCTTGATACAACGCTCTTTCCACAAGCTATTCCACCAGTTAGCCCAAATACTCGACCTATCATCCTACTGCACCATCCCTAAGTCTGAAAGAACCCGGTGTATCTAGGTACCGCACCTTCTAGAGGAAAGACAACTAAAATGAGCGACTTCACTACGTCTCCTGGATTCAAAGAGGATCACCCTGACACCTTAGTCCTCCAATGTAGCGACGGCCGGTTCAGCAAGCCGGTATTCGAGCTACTCAGAAACTGCGGATGCCAACGGTATGATGTGATGGCGATGCCGGGTGGTCCGGCCCTCTTGGACATGGCAGGAGCCTCGATTACTGAGTCGGAAGCCTGCCGGTCGGGGACTTCATTTCTTATCAAGGGGCATAGGATCAGTACTATTCACTTGATCGCCCATGATAACTGCGGGTATTATCAATCTCGATTTGGTGGTATGGGTAGAGTAGCCCTCCAAAGTAAGCAGATTGAAGACATGCAAAGTGCAGCCGCTTGGTTGCGTAGGTTGAACCTGAATCTACTGATCCTAGCCTACTTTGCCTCTGTAAAGAACGGGTGCATACTTTTCCAGGACATAGAAATCAATCTCAACAAGAGCCCACTATACTAGCATGAAACTACCATTCTCAGTCACCGGATTACTCGTCAAGGACGGTCAGATACTTGTGGTATCGCGCAAAGACAACCCAGATGACTTCGGGTTGCCCGGCGGTAAGCTCGACCCCGGTGAGACCGCCAAGGATGCCATTATCCGAGAAATCTGGGAGGAGACTGGGATTAGGGTGACCCACTGCGAACCTATCTTCGAGGACTGGGACCGAGTAGAGGGAGGGGAGCCTCGTCCTTGCCTGGCTTTCCTGATTCGGTCTTGGAAGGGGGAGCCATCTTCCAAAGAGGCAGGCGTTGTGAAGTGGGCGGACCCTTCAGTGATCACGGACCCATCAACCTCGTTTCACGAGTACAACTCTAGGCTCTTTTCGAGTATGTCCCAGGGACTTAAGAGTGCTCTGAAGCTGGTCTGAGGCTCTCCAAGTTAGGGGGAGATGGGATTGTATCCAGGTTATGGGAGTCGACGAACGTAGTTCGATCCACTCCTAGAAACCGCCCCATCTCATTGTAAGTAGGGTCTCGAATAGTGAACTCCTCTTCGAGGCCCTCACAGATGGTGAAGGTTCGAATCACTCGAGTACACGGAGGGAGTACGTGCAGCGGATCGTCCTGCACGTACACGAGGTTACTCTCTGAGTCGACAAGGAGGACCCAGAATAGGTACCCCTCGGAGTCTTCAAAGACGGTACCTGGCTGAAGTTTAGTCATGGGGTTACTTACGCCTTTCAACAATATTTTTCTGAAGATTGTCGGTGACCGGTGTAATAGCCGTAAATGTCAGACTTTTTCAAGTGGTACAATCTGATCTTCTACATCCCGTTGGCAATCGGAATCCTGTCCGTTGTCGGTGTTGGGTTTTCTGGGGTTGGTCATGACGTTGGAATCCATGGTGACATCCATGGTGATGCTGACTCCGATACTGACGGAGATAGCGATGGGGACAACGACGGGGATAGTCAGGGGAATTGGATTCTTGGGTTTCTAGGGATTGGGCGGGTACCCCTTGCCATATCCCTCATGACCCTGCTCTTGATTTTCTCGGGTACCGGTATTTGCATGAACACCCTACTCGGGTCCCTCATCAAGATGTGGAGTGGGTTTGCTTTGGTTTCAGTAGCCGTAGCGACCATCGTTATGTTCTTCGGTACCGCCTTCGTGAGTCGAACCGTAGGTAAGTTGATGCCCACCACTGAAACCGATTCAGTGAAGAAAGTTGATCTCATTGGGTGTACTGGAACTGTCACTCTAGCTTGTGATAGTTCCAGTGGGTTAGCTCAGATCTGTAACAGGAGTGGGGACCGCTATCAAGTTCAATGCCGGTCGGACAAGCCTATCCCCAAAGGTACTCCAATCCTAACCTTCGAATACAATGAAGTTCTTGACGTATACACAGTAGTTATTGATCCCACGATTAGTGGGTGAGTTTGAAACACCCTGCAAGGCAGGGGGAAAGATGTAAATCAGATGGGTATTGGTCTATTTTTTCTGTTGCTGTTCGGGATCATCTTGATTGGTAGTCCGATAGCCGTGAACACTTTCACGGTTCACCACGTCCCGTGGTTGTCCTCGGTTATCATGACTATCAGTGGGGTACTGCTCGTTCTGCTGTGCGTGGTTCTCATAACGATTACGAAGCTTTACGTCAAGACTAAGGCCAGTGAGGCTTTCGTCAAAACAGGTATGGGCGGGCTGAAGGTAATCCGAGATGGGGGTCAAGTGATCCTACCAGTGATCCACCAAATAGTCCGAGTATCACTTGAGACCATCAAGTTAGAGGTTCAGCGCCTTGGGGTTGATGCTCTCATTACCAGTGACAAGTTGCGCGCAGACATCAAGGCTGAGTTCTTCGTTCGAGTTCAAGCCGAAGATGAGGATATTAAAGCGGCGGCCCGCTCTCTAGGCGACAAGATGAGCGAAGTCAGTGTAAATGCTCAACAGCAAAGGGGTTTTGACCGAGAAGGAAACAGTTACAAGTCGAGCGTAGCCGCCCTTATCGAGGACAAGTTGGTCTCCGCTCTTCGTACGAGTGCCGCTAAGAAGACCCTGGAGCAGCTCAATAGTGACCGTGACGACTTCCTCAAAGAGGTTATGCAAGGGGTAACTGCTGACTTGAAGCATAATGGGTTCCTCCTCGAGACAGTGACGATCTCCAAGTTGGATCAAACCGACGTGGCCAACTTGAAGTCAGACAACATCTTCGATGCTCAAGGCATGAGAACCATTGCTGAGATCACCCAGAAAAACCTTACGGAGAAGAATGCAATCGTCCGTACAGGTGAGCAGGCTCGAAAGGATCAGGATGTTCAAACTAGAACTCAGATCCTAGAGTTGGAGAAGAAGCAATCTGAAGCCGAGGCCAACCAGTCTGCTCAAGTTCTCTCAATTCAAGCTGAACAAAACCGTATCGGTCAGCAGAGTCAGATCGAAGCACAACGCAAGCTTGACGTTGCTTCAACCGAGAACGCTCGCCAGACCATTCTAGCCAAGGTTGCCCAAGAGCAGGCAGTGGAAGTTGCCAAGCGCGAACAGCAGCAAGCCATTGTACTTGCTGAGCAGAAGGTAGAAGTTGCTCGGAGAGAACAACAGAAGGCCATTGCGGGCTCTGAAGCTGATAAGGCCAAAGCTGAAGCTCTCCTTGCAGATGCTGAAGCAGATCGTCAGAAAGCTCGTCAGAACATTCAAACTGTAGAGGTAGTTGCTGCAGCTGACCGAGAAAGACAGAAGGCTGTCATTGCGGCCCAAGGAGAAGCTGAGAAGAACTACGTAACAGCCCAGAGGACCGCTGACGCGGGGGCTTACAGGACCCTGAAGGAAGCTGAAGCTCGTAAAGCATCGGCTGATGCTGATGCTGAGGCAGTCACCAAGCAAGCCTCGGCAGCTTCAAAGGCAGCTGAGCTTCAGGCTGCAGGTAACAAAGCTCTGCTCGTTGCTCAAGCTGATGGTGACAGAGCAAAGCTACTAGCTACTGCCGAGGGTCAGAAAGCTTTGGCCATGGTCCCTGTCGAGGTCAATGCCCGCCAGGTGGAGGTTGACAAGCAACGAGTCGAAGAAGTTCTCAAGCCTGAACTCGAAGCCCGCGCGGCCAACGGTGAAGCGGCCCAGAACTTCGAGCTGGCCAAACTCCAGATCACCCAAGAAGCCCTGGTCCGAATTGAATCAGCCAAGGCTACAGCTCAGTTTTATGGTAAGATCCAAGCCAACGTCTATGGTACTCCTGAGGACGTGGCAAAGATGTCTCAGCACTTCAACGCAGGCATGGGGCTATCCCAAGCCTTCGGTGGGTTCTTGGCCGGCGCAGATGCCTCCACGGTCGAGACTGTCCAGAAGACCATGGGTGCTGTCAATGAGATAGCCTCAGCGGTTGCTGGTAAGTTAGGGAAAAAGGTTGACAAGCCGGTTACTACCTAACCATCGCTAATCGTTAGTTGAAAAGGGCTTGGTGCAAACCGAGCCCTTTTCATTTGTTGAGGCTTATAAATGTGGCATAATAGTAGAGTGAGTACTACCGCTTACCTGATAGCTAGATGGGATACCACTCTGAAGAGGGCTGAGGCTCAAGGGGCAAGCCCAAGTTTGATTGAGGAGATCCTAGGAGCCTACAGCGAGTCAGGTCGGTACTATCACGTGAGGAATCATCTCCGTCACATGTTCGAGATGTATGACCGCTTCTTCTCAGAGCCCAGTGTAGCCCTTGAGTTGACGTTCTGGTATCACGACTTCGTCTATGACCCGAAGGCCAAGGATAACGAAGTAAGAAGTGCGAACATAGCTCAAATGAGGGTGGAGAGGGCGCTTCAGGTAGCATCACCTATCGGAGCTCAGATTCGGGAATTGATCCTTTTTAGTCAGTACACGAGACCGCCGGAGACGCGCGAGGAGATGATCCTCCACGACATCGACTTAGCCATCTTTGGTGAGAGCTTGGACAAGTTTGTTAAGTATGAGTCTGACATCCGCCTGGAGTACTTGTTCGTAGAGCTCGAGGCTTATCGAAAGGGACGCGCGAGCATTCTCAAGAAGTTCCTTCAGGACCCGTTCTATTTCACCCCAGAGATGCGCTTCAGTTCCTATGAGACCCTAGCTCAAGTTAACATCCGCAAATCGATTGAAGCCCTAGAAGCTTGATCCCCAAGGAATTGGGTCCCCATCCTCGAACTCAGCATCCGGGTGTTCCAGACGAACCCTATCCTTCAGGGCACCGAGGAAAACCCCGCGATATCTACGGTCACCCCCTTCAATGCGCCACTTGATTGGGCATCCCTTATCGTCGACGACGGGGTGACAGATAAACAGCATAGGTGATCTACACCCCCTATCACCAGACAGGGAACACAAGAGAGTTCCAGGGGTGATCGAAGAAGGCACTCGCTATTGGAGTTCCAGCTGCCCATAGCTTGGTAGTCCTGGAGTATGTGAGGGGTATCACAGTAGAGTTTCCAAAATCAGATGCCAATGCAGTATCTCCGATGCCATCATTGGCTACAGTGACGGCTGTTAGGTTATTATACCCGGATAACACCTGACCGGGAGTGAATACTTTAGTAATAGGATCAAAGTCAATAACGTAGATAGATCCTTGAAAGCCACCTATAATTGACAGACCATCGGGTCTCCAACAAGCGCTAAGCAACGTAACAGGTATTGACACACGATCCCAAGTAAGTCCATTCCAGGTAAGTCCATCAGATGCTACAGTAGAGGTATTACTGCCTATAACGATAGCAGCCCCATCAGCAGATATTCCAGCTGCAAAGAATCTCTCATTAGCTGAATTCAAAGCAATCCCACTACCAGCGGTCCAAATACCTGTACCTGGGTCACGTGACAGAGGGTATGCAAAGTCATCATACTTAGGTACTACAATGCCCTTAGATCCATCCACAGTCATTTGAACCGTATTGAGGTGAAGTGATGGGAGAGTAACAGCAGACGCAGCCACCCAGAGCCCAGTACCTGTATTGAATTCATAAGGGGTAACTCCAGAAGTGAAGTCACCTGAGGATAATGCATGCAGACCATCGCCTGACATTGCTACAGCAGAACAATTACCACCACCCTGACTCACTGGAGTACCAGGAGTCCAAGTACCTCCAGCATAATTGAGAGGGACAACTGCACCAGATGAGTAGTTGGCATACAGAACACGTGAGCCTTGTATGTTGGCTGCTAAGGAGGACAGGTTATTAGTGCTAGGTCCAGCCGCGATGTTCTCAATAGGGGTCCAAACCCCTCCTGAATAGGTCAAGTGTGTAACTTGGTTGGTGGAGTAGTTCTCAACCAAGGCATGCATTGTATACAGAAACTTACGTGGCATACGTCAACCTTTGGTAGATGAGTGGAGAATTAAGGAAATCCTTGCCACAGTAAATACGCTGTAATAGTTCCTGTTGCTGGTGACCCAGATTCTGTGACATTAGCCCAGACTTCCTGTGACGCTGGGTACACGGCTTCAAATCCAGTAATCTGGCTTAGGTCTGCACCTAAGGTATTAAGTGAAAATCCTCCAACTATTGAACCCACCGTTGCGGCCGGAAGTATCGTTTGATCTAGTATAATCTCTTGTCCACCTGAGGTTGACCCAATCCTTATTACCGAACTCGGGGTACCCCCGCCAGTAACAGCAACCTTCACTCGTAGGTCGATGGACATCAGCTTCCACCTACCAGGTCCTGTGGGGCTCGCTGGGCGAGTATCAATTACAGTATTCGCTGTTGTGGTGAGGTCGATATCAGCCTGTACAGTTACAAGAGTATTGCCTGGTGCTGGGGATGCCCAACTAGCAACAGTACTAGAGGAAGCGGTGAGCACTTGACCTGCTGATGGGGCTGTAGCAGCTGAAACATCAACCGTTGTCGTTGTGGTCCTAAGTCCAGCTGCAGTTATCACGTCCAAAGCCCCAGCAGTCAGAATCTGAGTCACTGCTGCCCCATTGGCATGAGGTACGTTTAACGTTCCCTCTGCCCCTCGTTGGACAGTGAAGTTGACTCCACTGACTCCACTGACCAACAGGAGCTCATCGTCAATCAAGATCCTAAATTGGGGTATGGTGGGAAAGGCAGAGGCGTCAGTAACCACCAAAGAGGTTACAACCCCATTAATTCCGCCATTGAGGGTCGTTATTGCTTTGTTAGCGAACCTTTCGGTAGTCATACTCAACTGCCATGACATAAGAACTTCAACTAGGGTTGTGAATCCCAACTCCCAGGGGTACACTCGAACCCATGCCTGTTGTCAAAAACATTCGCGACTTGTTCTCAGGTGGTAGTGATACCAATCCGACTCTTCGGGATCATGCAAGTGATCGAGTCACTGAAGAGGAGCGGTATGTCCTCCCACCACAGAACCCGTTATTTACTGCACGGATGCCTGGGGACCCGGATGACCACCCGCTGCTTGAATCTCAACGGAACAACCCGTTCTATGGGATCAGTCCTCAGAAGGTGTCAGCACTTCTTCAAGCTGGACAAATTAACCCAGACCAAGAGCGTCAAGCTCGCGCATGGATCGATCAGTATCAGAAGCTAACCGGTGAAACCCTGTACGACGGGCGTAACCACAACTTTGAAGAGCCCGAAGTCACCGGAGACAACAAGTGCGGTCTCCGGCGAGCGGACCCTTGGGAAAAATGAGTTTCAAAAGCTTACAAGACAGGGGCCGGAGGCGGTGCAGCAGTCTGCGTTAGGTGACAAACTCTTGCAGACATTCTGCTGGAACCACCAACTATCACCCCGCCGTTATTAGTACTATCAAGGCTAATCCCGTAATCAGTCATT
>Ga0172381_10005501_pt1 | contig 12829 bp, 13 predicted proteins | sample Leawel6488metaG_FD_119754 | JGI IMG/M metagenome (GOLD analysis project Ga0172381, IMG submission 119754) | Leachate microbial communities from a municipal landfill in Southern Ontario, Canada - Leachate well 64-88 metaG | ecosystem: Engineered > Solid waste > Landfill > Unclassified | place...
AGATACTTGGAACATTAAAAGCTGCAAGTGAAGCTACTGTCCCTGCACAAGCATCTACTTTAATACAATCAATTACTGGCTTAATCAATACCTCTGCTCTGCCTAATGCAACTAAAAACGCTATGTTTGAAATGGTTAAACAATCATTGGTTGGCCAACCATACGCAAACAATGGGTTAGGTTATAATGTCAGCTATGATGAAGGTGGTGGAGATACTACACTGAGACCAGTAACTAACTATACACAAACTCCAACAACTACCGGTTCTAATTTATATACACAACAACCAACTATTGGATTAACAGATATTTGGAATTATGTAACTAGAAATGTACCTAAATAAATTTTAAAGAGGTTATGCTATGGGAAGTTTTTTCAAAACTAATAGCGTATTCGATGCATATAAAACTAAAAAAAATCTTGAAGGTTTTGGAGTTACAACTCCCACGGTAGATACTAAGATAAAATCGTTGGAGCAAGATTTAGCCCAAAACAACGTCAAAACTCCTCCTATCGTCAAACGCAATCCTGTCGATAGGATATTTGACGTTCTTAGCGTTGGCTTGTATCCTGTTATGGGTGCTTTGAAAAACGCTACAGATACAGATGCTAGTACAACTGTTGGAAAAGGTATTACAGAGGGTTTAAAAGCGGCCAATCCATTTGGACAAGGTTACGAAAAAGGAGAAGCTACTTTTACAGACGTGTTAAATAACGTTGGTTATAAATATACTACTAATGAACAAGGTAATCCAGAGTTTAACAAAGAAAATGTAGTACGTTTCTTAGCATCTCTTGGTGGAGATGTGTTCTTAGACCCTATAACATATGCTTCGCTTGGCGTTGCGCCTTTACTTAGAGGTGTTGGTAAAAGCGCAGCAAAAACTACTGCTAAACAAATAGCTAAAAAATCAATGGAAGAAGTTATGCAAACTCCAGAGTTTCACAAAGGAGTTGCAAAAGCTCTTACAGACTCTGGTTTAGACGCTAGCATGTCTGACTCTTTAATTGCCGGCGTTAAACGCGCTGCAAAAGTTGAAGACCTTAAATATAAACAAGGTCTTGGTTGGTACGGAGAAAACGTACCTTTTTCAAAACAGTTAGGCATCGATAAACTTAAATTAGAATTAGTTAAACCTGAAACGTTGCAGAAAATTGGAGATGCTACTGTTGGTAAATATTTTAATGCTGGTATTGAAAAACTAGCAGATACTCCTATTGGACAAGGTTTATCTAAAACAATAGACCCAATGCGTAAGTTTTTTAATAGCGATATGTCGCTTGCAAGCAAAGAAACTGCTCGCCAAAACCCGTTGCTTTGGATAAGCGACAAAGCGCATGAAATCAAAACTAATCGTCTTGGCAATGATTTATTAAAAAGACAAGCGGCTCATATACAAGAAACAGAAGATTTATTTACTATCAACGGAAAAATTATGAGTCCTAAATTACAAAAAGAAATGAGTAACGTCTATGAACAAACTGATGCGTGGAATAGAATTGATGAAATGGTCAAAACGGGAAATATTAGTGTTGAAGAAAGTGTAGAGTCTAAACAATACTTTGATAAACTGTCTGAGTATCGCGATGAAATTGCCCGTTTACGCGATGCGTATACTAACATACAAGGTTTCGAAGAAGACGTTAATAAGTTAGAATTACTATTAGAAAAAGCTAATAAAATTATGGACTCTAGTTCTAGTCGATATTCTTATATTGTGCAAAACGCACCTATACTCAAAGAAGCGTTAAGAGGTAGACCAGAGAGAACTGCCAATAACTTTTTAAATCAGTTTGTCAATTCTGATTTGACAACTATCGAACAAACTCTTATTATGAATAAATTTGTGCATCCAAACTATGCAAAAGAAGCTGCTATTGAAATCAGAGCAGTATTAGATAGGTCTTATCAAGGGCTCGACCCGGATACTAGACCTATTTATCGTGGACAACAATTAGTAGAAAAAGCACAACGCGATAAAACTGGTCAGTTTTTTACAGAAGATATTACTCCTGTTTCTGGTAAACAATTACCTAAAGGTAAATCGTATGAAATGACTAAAGAACGCAGTGAGTTAATGTATTTACTTGCTAAAGAACAACAAAAAATGATGAATAGAGCTAAACGTGAACTTGGCGATAATATTGACGATTTTGATTTTGACCCAGACGCTTTTAAAAAGATATTATCAAACACTAGAAAGAAATTCGCTAATTATGACGATACTCGTTTAAAAAATGCCTTGCAGAGTATGAAGGAAAATGCTACAGGAATGCGTAAAGAGCCTAATCGTTCTAAGTGGATGGATGATTTAGGCGACTCTAAAGTTCAAACAAGGTACGCTGGTGCTGTTTTTGAAAAGAATATAGACTATGACGCTAAGTTAGACGAGTTAGTTAGACAGTTTAAATTGTTACAAAAATACGACCCTCAAATGTCAGTACACAATTATGATATCTATGAACAATATGGCTTTAAAGCCAATATTGGTCCAACTCTTGGAAGTCCAAGACGTGAGTTCCAATTTAATAATATGCTTAAAAAAGCCAATGTTTCTAAAGAAGAGTTTGATGATTATTTTAGAAAGTTTGGTGATAAAGTTGAAACAGTTGCACAACCAAAAGGTAATACTTATACATGGGATAAAAACGTTGGATATGAAGTATCCTCTAAAGGCGACAAACGATTTAGTGCTTTCTATGCAAAGTTAAAAGATGGTAGAACGATTGAAGAAGCTTACCAGTTAGATGTTAAGGGTTATAGAAAGTTTAGTAACGATGCTATGTTTGGCAAGGGTAAACCTCCACTAGATACTAACGTTAATACATGGCAAGAATATTTAAATCTTTGGAGAACATGGGCAGAAGAAAATCCAAAATTAATCAAAGAATTATCACAACATCACAAATTATCAGATAGATTTGCAACTACAGAAGTTAACCAAGCTCACGCTTTGTCTGTTATTTTAAACGAACAAGCAAGCAAACGCGCTCCAAAACCTTATATCAATGTTGAAAACGAAATAGAAGATGCACATCGCCTTGAGAGTTTAGGTGCGACTTTTAAAACAGACCCAACTTTACCTGCTTCGCAACCTTTAGACGATATTGAAGGTTTGGCTAAACAGTTAGAAACATCTAGACCTACTACTATTAGCGACATAAATCAACAAAAGCAAGAACCGTCGTTTTTTAAGAAGCAAAACACAGATATTGGATTGGAACAATACGACACTGTTTTGTATCCAGAAGATGATATTGTTCCGTATGATTTAGGTTTAGATAATCTTAGTAAAACAAAACCGGTTGTTAAACAAATTGATGAAGTAATTGCTGATAAACCAATCGTAGAGCCAATTGTTGAAAAAATACCTGAAAAACCAGCCTCTACGATGCCCTCTAAGCCATCAGAAATACCTCCTAGTACAAATGTACCTGTGCCACACGCTATATATAACCTTAATGGAGTACAATTGCTTGAAGAGTTAGATGGTCCGCAAATCGTAACTCCTAAAATCATTATGGACTCTGTTAAATATATATACATGAAAAATAAACAACTAGGTCGTTTAATATCTGATTTAGGTACTATACGATTAGCAAACGTTACAACAGATGTTAAGGCAACATTTGACCAGAGCAAAAAAGTTATTAAAATATTTAATTTTGACGACCCTGATGTGGCTAATAAAGTAATAACACAAATCTTTCCGCATGAGTTAGCTCATTTACTTGCTCTTCCAGAACATGGACTTAACATGAATGTTTGGAAGAAGGCAATGGAGCTAGATGCTAAAGCAGGTCGCAAAGGAACTCTAAACGTTGATGAAGACTTTGCTCAAAGCCTTGCTTATTTCCTGCGCAATCAAAGAGAATTTACCAGTCGCTTTACCAATCGTGCAGATGTAATGGAGAAGTTTATAACTAATTTTAAACTCGACGATAAAGTTATTAACAAAGCAATTAAAAACTTTCAAATCGCTAAAGATTTAATCGTTCCAGAACGTGCAGTAGAGACCATACAGAAAAATTTAGATGGTGCTTTGGAAAAATTCACTGATGCTTTGAATGTTATTGAAACCGGTAATCTTTCCGTAGAACAAGCAGATACAGTTTTAAATAAAATTAAAATGCTACTCGAAGATAAAGATAAAGCGTTTAGTGGCGCATATCCAGAAAAACCTCGTTATACTATTATCGAAGAAGAGGTTCTCAAAACAACAAGGGAGTTAAATCTAGATAAAGTATTAATTGATAGTAATGAGATTGACCCGCAAGAATATAAAAATATCGCTGATAGAGTTGCTTCAATGTTTCAACGTTGGGGACTCGAAGAAGAAATTAGTGATATGATGTTTGCTTATCTTCCGCATATGAAAAAGATGTTAAAAAACGGAGAAAAATTGGATATATATACAATCAAAGATAATGTTTTTAACAGAACAAGAGAAATGGAAGGTACCGTTGAAGAAATCAATAGACGTATGAAACCTTATACTGGAGAAGATGATTTCTTTGAGAATATGCTTAGTCGCATTGTATTAGAACGCGGTTTGGAACATAATAAAATTATGTTTGACAAAGAGTTTGTTTCTAACCTTGTTACTATGTTTGGCTCTAAACTTAAAGATGTTTCCAATTTACCTCCTGGTAAAACAGCTTATGTTTCTTCGCAAGACGTACTCAATAGTTTGCGTCGAGTTAACGTTCAAACGAAACCTATATACATGAAAATAACAAAAGCTACAGATGAAGCAAAAAAAGCTACTGGAATTGGTTTTGATATTTATCGCTATATAGACACTAATCAATTATATATGGATACTCCAGAAGAAATACTTGAGTATTTGCGTAAAAACGAACCTGATTTTGGTAGTGTTCAAGCTATTAATTACGCCTTTCCAGAGTTCTCATTGTTTAAAGAAGCAGTTGAAAGTGCTCAGAAAACTCTACAAGAAAATGGCTCTTCGTTGTATAAACAACAACGTGATAACTTTATCAAACTTGTTGATGATTTGAAACTTCCAGAAGAGTTATACAAATCAGATATGTTTATGAAACCAATAACTAAAATAGACGCAGATACTTTAGCTAGACTTAAAGCAATTAATAAAGATATTGATGCTTTTACATTGCCTGATTTGACCGCTGCTCGTGTAGAACGTCAAGGTTACATTCAAGAGCGTGATATGCGTTGGGCGTTAACTAAATTTTATGATAAGTTTTTACGTCTTATCAAAAACAACCAAACAACGATAAATCCTGGTTTTCATGGTAGAAACGCTATATCTAACCAATACTTATCTTATCTTAATATAGGCTCTGAAACGTTTAACGTAGATAATCATAAAAAAGCAGTAACGTTATTGCGCCATGATGCAGAGTCGTTAGCAGATAATACAGATTTTGTTACAACCAAAAATGGCAAACAAATTTTGCTAAAAGATATTGCACAAATGCTAGTAGATTATAACGTTGTCAAACCTGGTCGATTTGCCGGTGAAACAATGGACTTTACAACTGGAGCACCTGCTGCCGAAGTTATGAAAAAAGCTTTAAAGATTGACCAAAAAGGTTCGTTTAATCCATTGAATAGTGAGAAATTTGTTGGTTATAGAGCAGGTAGAAAAGTAGGTTCTACCGTAGAAGACGAAGCTAGAATAGTCAATTTTATTGGCGGTTTAAAGCTCGGATTTGACCCTCTAGAGTCCTCAGAAAGAGTCAACAAGTATATGTTTGATTATCAAGATTTAAGTACATCTGAGACCCAAATAATGCGTCGCATGATACCTTATTATACATGGATGCGTAAAAACATTCCGTTACAACTAGAAACGTTATTACAAGACCCAAAAGTAATGCGTAATATAAACAAGTTGTTTATTTCAGTAGAAGGTATAACTCCTAGCAACCGCAGAGTTCAAGATGAAGATATGAACGAATTCGCTAGAGAGTGGATACAATTACCGTTTACAGTGCAAGGAGCATCTGGTAAACAAGAACCAACGTTTTTCAATCCTAATATGCCTTTTGGAGATTTAAATAAAGTTAACCCGTTTCATCCAGAAGAAATGGTAAGAGATGCTTTCACTTCAATGTCTCCGATACTCAAAACTCCAATTGAAACTCTTGCTAATAAAAACGTTTATTTTAACTCTCCAATATCAAGAGGTATAGGCGATACAGACGATGTTCCTGGTTATTTGCAACTAAACAGATTAACCACTCCAGATAATGTTAAATATAAAGCTCCACAAATGAACCCATATGGTAGATATGCTTTGAAACAACTTGGTTTTCCAGAAAATATCTCTAAGATTATCGAAGCAAGTGGCGAAGGTAAAGATGGGCAACTAAGCGATAAAACGCTTGCAACGCTTGGTTTCTTGACTGGTCTCAAAACATACTCGTATGACGTTGGTAAATATAGAGAATGGGCAATGCGTGATAGGTTAAAAACCTTACAAGATATTAAAAACAAATCAGAGAAAGATTGAGGTGGTGTAAATGAGCGCATCAGAGCACGAATGTCTACACGAAAAAGATTTAGGTTTCTTCGAGTCAGAAATAAACAATCTTAAAGATTGCTCTGAACGCGTAAAGAAACGCCAAGATGGTGTTGATAAAGTATTGCGCAATATCGAAATTAATTATTTAACTAAGGAGGATTTGGACAAGTTTCAAAAAAGCATCATCTTTACAATGGTAGTTGGTTTCTTTTTATTCTTAGCAACGCAGATAGGAATTAGTATCGTTGGTAAATCTGGTTTGGTTTGATATAGTCGCCTATGTTTGCGATTTACACCGTAGTAAAAAAATATATATTTAAATGGAGGTATATTTTATGCAAAACCGTTTTACATCTTGGCCAGCATGGATTACATTGTTACCGGTAATTATTATACTTGGAGATACTTATGGTTTGTGGAATGTTATTGGAATTAGTGCTGATAATTTTACCAAAGTATTTATGGGTATAGGAGGCATCCTAGTAGCGTTTGGCGTGTTTAACAATCCAACAGATAAAGATAAGTTTTAAACTTTAACGCTAAAAAAGAGTATAAAAAAAGGTAGAGTGTAAAAACTCTACCTTAAATATTTACTTACATATAAACCATATGACATATGATGTTCGTTTGCTTTTTTAGCAACAATATGTAACGTTTCTGGTTTCTTTTTTCGTGTGCGTTTAGTTGGAGTTGTTGTTTTGCCATTTCTAATAGCAAGAAGTTCTTTTGAATTATATGCTGATTTGCGTTTAGTTTTTAGACAATCTTCGCATGTGAATTGATTGTTGCGATAGTTTATGATGATTTCATTACACATATTACAATATCGCTCAACATAAGGTATATTTATTTTAGTGCTAGGCCTAGCCATGTTTAATTACCTTCTTCCGAAATACCATTAAGTTGATTATACCAATAATATTGTCGTATACCATGTTTCTTTGCATACTCTAATTCCATTACTGCGCCAGGAGATTTCTTCCAAGTAGGCATCATTACTATTGCATCGCAAACTCTTAACAAATGATAATCAACTTTGTACCATTGTTCTCGTGTTAATCCATGCATTAAAAAGCAATTTGTATGTGGACATATAACAATAAATCCTTGTTTCCAGAGCAAGTGTGCAATACGTCTTGCTTTGAGAATGTTAATCATTTCTCCTATTATACCAAACTTCGATGATATTGGACCTGCTAAATATAAAAGCATTTTATTCCTCCTTATTAAATATTCTTGCATCTATTTTGAAAAATATCAAAGCACCTAATAAATTACCGATAATAGTTTTTACCAATGGAGGCAAAGGTAGTAAAGTACAAGCAAATAGTATTGGTGTAGATAATTGCCAACGTAATATATATTTTAGTAGTTGCATTTATTCCTCCCTCTTTATAATATCTCTAAACGATATTGGTGTATAGTCGTGCCATTCTACACATGCGTTGATATATTGTTTGCTTTCATATCGTTTACCATGCAAATGTCCATGTATATTTAAATACGGCATATTGTCGTTTAGATAAACTGGTATGTGTGAAAATATGTAAAACTCTTTATATATAATTGGAAACTTATATACTTCATTAAAACCTGCATCAATATACCATCTTGTTTTGCGTGTATCGTGATTGCCAATTATCAATACCTTGTATCCATTGAGTTGTCGTATTATCTCTGCAATCATTTGTTGATTTCCAAATCCAAAATCTCCAAGATGAAAAACTTTATCATTTTTATCAATTGTTTTGTTCCAATTATTTATTATTGTAGTATTCATTTCTTCAATAGAGTTAAAAGGTCTATTTTCGTATTGCATAATATTTTTGTGATTAAAATGTGTATCTGCTATAATATAATCCATTATTACCACTTACCCTTCATATTCCATCTTATTGTGTCCATTGTGAGCCTTTAAATCGCTCTGTAATCGATTAAAATCGTCCTCGCTTATAGTATACCCTCTGCCTTGATATTTCTTTACTCTATAAACGCTAGAAGCAGGTGCTTTTGTTGTACAATATACTAATTGTTTACTAGCATTGTCTTGGTCAAATGTAGTGCATTTAATTAGTTTATTATCCCAAATAGCACCTTTCACTATAGTGAAATCAAATTCATTTAAAACTTTATATACTGGTCCACAAGTACACTTGATAGCTTGTAATCGTTTATGCACGTTATCATCAAAACTAACAGCTAAGTTTGTTTTATATATTTTAAATTTGCGTTTTGTAACCGTCATTGCAAAGGATACAAAATCTTTATAATCTTTATAACGTAAAAAATATACATCGATATCGTTAGGCTCTTGGTTGGCAACAACATCTTTAACTGCACCACCTGCTATGTAACAATTTTTGTGTGATAAGATATATTGGAACATTTTTGGATGTATCCAAATTTCTAATGCATCAAGTAGATGTTGTGGGAGTTTCTCTTGAGTGTACTTTAGTCCCATCTTTTTTCCCTTTCTTGTTGACATATTCTTTATATAAATCATAATCTTGTTGATATTTTTTGCAATTAACAATTATGCCAACATAAACAATATTAGTGCATGTATCTTTGAATTTGCAAATTAGACATATATTCATATATTACCTCTTTACAAAAAGACTTATTTCTAATCTTGGATTTCCTGGTTCAATTGTAAAATCCATTATTCTTGGTAATACCCAATAATCATTTGTAAACAAATGTTTTTCTAAACAGTCGATGATTATCTTTGGAGTGTTGTGTGTATCTCTAATACGATGGTCTGGAAAGAAATAAGTAAGTTCCATTATAATTTTTGTCTTGTCTGGAAGTTTTGTATATGTTAGATTTTCTAATATTTTTAATATTGATAATTCATAGTCTTTTGTTTTTTTAGTTTTAATACGTCTACCATTGTGAAAAAAATATGCATGGTTAATGCTTGGAGGAAGTGGAACAGTTAATTTTATCATAATACCTCCTATTCAAAATATCTCGGTTCTTGTTTATATTTAATCCATTTATGCGGTTGTGAATTTCTAGTGTTTACATGCTTACCATAAGGCTGTGTTGATATACGAATATGATTGCGTTCAACATTGATTTCGTGACAATATATAAAATTTTGTTTACCTCTTTCGCTCCATGTTGTCGAAGTAGAGGCATAACCCTTTGCCGGTTTAATCTTATCTCCTACTTGTATAGGTCCCAATGTGTACTCACTCCTTTACATTCTCCTGATATTCCATATTGGCAAAACGTGTTACAAAAGAATTCATTTTTTGGATTTGGTGAAAAATGTCCATTTTTAATTTTATTATAAATATTAATCATTGTTTTTAAAGTTGTTTTTAACGATATATTATACGTTTTACCTCTTGGTACTATACAACGATAAACGTCGTCATTAATACGATTAAATTCTCTATAGCAATTATGTTGAGGAAAGCGTAAACGTAATGTTTGTGGAATATGTCCATAGAGTTGTTTAATTGCCAAAGCATATATAGGCATTTGCAAATTATAACGTAGTTTATCGCCAGCATATACTTTACCTGTTTTGTAATCCTCTACAATCCATTCATCAACGTGTTCTATATCGCCATTTATTCTATCAATAGTAACGCGAATTGGAGGTAAATCATCATGTATTTGAACAAAATGTTGTTTCTCTGTAAATAAAGGTTTTGGGCATTCTTGTTCTTGATTAAACCAATTATTAATAATTATTAAATCTCTTTTATAAAATATATCTCTATCTTCATTACTGTCAAATAAATCGTTTGGTATTGTTTCAAATTTAACAATATAAGAATTAATCATTTCTTCTATTGTTTTTTCATCTTTTAACGAATATTCTTCAAACAAGTCATGTAATTCTCTACCGCAAGCAGCGTATTTGTTATCTCCAATTTGCTCTTCATCTTCTGCTCTGAATTTAAGATGTTTTTGTTTATCAATAAAATCTATTTTAAAACTATATGGACATGTCAAATATGCTTCGAACATTGTTGAAGACATAAAATCAATATTGTTCTTGTTTTGTTTTTCCATAAAACATGTATCACATAACCATTTATTACTTGTAGCGCATGCATCGCATAATGGTTTGCCACATGATACGCAAAATTGTACACAATCATTATGCATTGGACTTTCGCAACAAGCACATAATATGGGTTCGCCTATAATTTCATCAAAGCAATTTGTACATTTCATAACTACACCTCATTCAACATATCTAGGAGTTTTTGGTACTGGCTCAAACATACTATCTATCCAATACCATTTATGTCCATCTTCATTAATGTGATATTTACCGCCATCAAGTTCTGTAATGTGTACAATCATTCCACGCATATCGTACATTGCTCCAACTACATCATCTTGAATTGTTGGAAGTTTAACAGAGGAATAAGTGCCACCATTTGCTAGGTTTTCTCGTATTTTTACCTTATCTCCAACTTTAAATAAATAATATTTATCTGTTCTGTTCATTATATTTCCAACTCTCTAATAGTATTTGCTATTACTTTACTTTTATCTTTTCGACCATTCACCATAATAAACACTCCTTCTTCTAATAAATCTTGATATTGATTATATTGAGAAGCAAATATTATAATTTCAACATTATTTTCTTTGGTTGCTAACGTTACAAAAGACATTTTATTGTTATTTTTATCAAAAACACTTTTATGTTTAATTATTTCTCCACAAACTATTGCGTTTTCTCCTTCTTGATAATCAGTTAATGGTTTATAAAAGAAATCATCTAATGGATTACTTGTAATATAAACACCTAAAACGTCTTTTTCCATGTTTGCTTTTTGTATATTAGTAATAACTTTTCCATGATACATTTGCGTTATTACTTTATCTCCGCGAAACCCATGATACTCTTCGAGTAATGCAAATCTATTTGAATTTGAGAAATCAAAACAACCTGCACTAATTAGTGCTGTTATCACGCTTTTATTTAACACTCTAAGATTACCACGATTAAGCAAATCTGTCAAGGACTTTATAGGTTTTAAATGTTTTATTTCTTCTAACGCTGTTACACCAACTCCTGATATAGTATTTATAGCAAAACGTATACCTGTTTTGTCAACGATAAACGTATCTTCGCTAAGATTAATGTCTGGAGGTAATATTGGTATACCTAATTGTTTGCATTGCATAATACGAGTTGTTATTGGTTTATTGTCGTTATTAATTTCTGCACTCATTAGAGCGGTCATAAAATAGTTTGGATAATAAAATCTAAGCCATGCTGTTTGATATGCTATCTTAGCGTATGAGCATGCATGAGATTTGTTAAAACTATAACCACCTTCTAATGCATCACATATTTCTATCCAAGACTCTAGAGCATCCTCTTTAGTCAAATGTGAAATAGCAACTGTATCTTCGATATATTTATTTCGCAAATCAGTGTTAAGTGAAATATGTTTTTCTTTTCTTAGAGAGTCTCCCTTACCAAGAGACCAACCAGCAAGTTTGTTAACTCTTAACATGATTTGTTCTTGATAAGTTATAACTCCAAGCGTTTCATCCATATATGGCTCGCTACCATATGTTTTATATGGCAAACCATTAAGACGTTCGATATAAGTTTTAACATCACCTACGCCTGGTCTGATTTGTGCATTGAGTGCCGTTAATTGGCTAAAATTACTTGGACGTAATGTTTTAGTTAATTCGCCTTGTTCCTCTAATTGAAATATTCCAAACACTGAGCCAGAGTTAAAAGAATTATAAACGTGTTTATCTTCGTAATCAATATTATCTAAGTCTATTGTTTTGCCTGTATTTTTGTGTATAAGTTGAAGTGTGTAATCGATTGCTGTTAGAGTTGTTAGTTTAAGAATATCAAACTTAAAGAGTCCTAATTCTTCAAGCATATACTTATCAAAACCAGATACTAAAGAGTTAAACTCTTTGCTAAATCCAACAGGACAATAGTGTGAAACAGGATTTGGTGTGATTAGAATGCCAGCAGCGTGTAGTGAAGTGTGATTGATTTTGCCCTCTAGATGATACATTGCGTTGGCTAAGAGAGGATGAGAGGTGCAGAACGAAACGAACTGCGAACTCGCTTCACAATCTTTAAGAGTCAATTCAAGTTTCTTTGGTAATGATTTTGTTATTAAATTTATATCTTTTTCTGTAAATCCATGTATACGCATGATGTTGCGTATCACTGCTTTAGCAGTAAGAGTGCCAAACGCAATGATATGAGAGATATGTTTATCTCCCCACTTTTGCGATAAGTATTGCACTACAGCTTCTTGATTAGAAAAGTCTACATCAAAGTCTGGAGAAGTGTATCTTTCTG
>Ga0172381_10005502_pt1 | contig 12827 bp, 9 predicted proteins | sample Leawel6488metaG_FD_119754 | JGI IMG/M metagenome (GOLD analysis project Ga0172381, IMG submission 119754) | Leachate microbial communities from a municipal landfill in Southern Ontario, Canada - Leachate well 64-88 metaG | ecosystem: Engineered > Solid waste > Landfill > Unclassified | place...
ATTGACTGCAACCGATGGAACTCCAGCAGTTGATTATGTTGCGACTACTGGAGACATCGTTGATGATTCATCTGCACATAATGAAGTAGTTAATGGTGGAGCTGTTGCCGCTGCCGATCAGGTTCCAGCAGCTATTTTATCAGGTACAATGGCGGCAAATAACGCATATATAGATGTCGTTTTTAGCGAAGGAGTTTATAATACTAACGGTGGGGCAGGAGCATTAGAAGCCACAGATTTTACTTTAACGTTTAATCAAAACACTGGCACTGCTTCAAATGCTACTATTTCAACAATTACGCAAACTGGAGGCGGAGCTCTTACTGGAGGAGAAACAACTATTAGAGTTAATCTAACTATAACTGGAACACCTAGTGGGGCAGAAACTATTGAAGTTACTCCAGTAGATTCATCCTCAATTTATGACGTTCTTGGAAATGCCACCCTCATGGCACAAACAACAGGAGCAGTTTTCTTAAAAGATCAGTTGGCTCCAACTCTTCCTGCTTCAGGAATAATTGGGTCAACAATCCAAGGTGCTGCTGATACAATAACTCTTACATTTAGCGAGCCTGTTCAGCCATCAGATGGCACATGGTCTGGAAATGAATTTACCATTAATAGTCCAGATGGAACAGTAAAAACACTAACAGGCGCAACATTTACACCATCTACTGGAGCTACAACTACTCTAACAATTACCCTAGCGGAAAGTGCAACTGATGCTACAACATTTCTAGTAAATGGAAACGCAGTTGCTGTTACGACTAGCTTAAATTCAGTTCAAGACGCTGCTGGTAATTTTGTAGCAAATACAAAAATAACTAGTGAAGACACTATTACTGGAGAAGACATATTTGCTCCGACTATGACTTCGGTAGTTTATAGTCAAGTAGGAGGTGGAATAATTACTTACGTCAGGCCTTATGCTCAAGTTCTTATTACGGCAACTTTCAATGAGGATATGACCAATACTCCTCCAACTATTACCATTGCTGCCCCTGGAACTGTTGCAGACGTTACCTCGCAAAATATGAGTCGCACCTCAGCAACAGTTTGGACATACACATGGACAGTTATTAATGACGCTACTGTTGAAGGAGTTGCAAATATTACTTTTGCGGGAACAGATTTAGCAGGCAATGCCTATGTTGAACCTGGACATTCCATTGTAATTGACTCGTACGCTCCTGTAGTTTCAGCATTTACAGCAGGATCAATAACGGCCGCAGGTGCCACCTTATCTGTAACTACAAACGAAAATGCAACTTGTAGATATGCCAACACAGAAACTGCCTATGCAAGCATGACAGCTATGGATGTAACGGGAACAACTTCTCACAGCCATGTTTTAGCAGGATTAACTGGGGCAACAAATTACAATTACTATGTACGATGCGTTGACACTTCTGGCAATACAATGACCACTTCGGCTCACACTTTCTTTACAACATTAAGTGATTCAACCGCTCCGGTAATTTCAGATCAAGCTCCTTCAATTGGGGACACAGGAGTAAGTATTAATCCCGAAGACCTATATGTTCAATTTGATGAAGCCTTAGACCCGACAACAGTAGGAAGTAGTAATGTAATGTTGTGTCGTGTCACTGATGCTACTTGTACCACCCCAGTAAGTGTTGGTTCTCCGATGCTTATGGAGAATGGAACATTGATAAGAATAGGAGGACCAGGCGTCACTTTATCTTATGGTACCGAATATTGGATTAAAGTAACAACAGGTGTTAAAAATCTAGCTGGTCTTGCTTTGGCTGCTCCTTATGGATCAACAACAACCAGCAATTTTACTACAGCTGCTGCTCCAATAGGTGCATTGGCCGTTACAGGCACTTCAATGAACGAAGCTAAAAGATTTGCGACAGGTGCAACCTTTGATACAGGATGGGAATGGTATATAGATTTGACAATCCCAACCACCGAGCCAAGCGTAAGACTTAAGTTTGGCAATCTTACAGGAACAGGCGGTACGATAGCTGCTGCTTCAAATGTAAGATACTATTCTGCTCATGCTATAGCTGGACATACTACCAGTGGAACAGCAATTGTTGCCGTAGACAATGATTATTCTGTAGATGGATTAACCTTTGACGCTACAAGTGATCAAGACGCAACAACTGCAGGTTGGCAGGTAAGAGTTAAAGTTCAAGCTCAAAATCCTAGCTCACTAGGCGGATCATTTTCTACTCAATTCTCAGTTCAGAGTTCTCACTAATCTTTAGAGAATATTAAGAGGAAAAGGGGGGCGGGGATATTCTCCTCGCTCTCTAAATAAATGAAATATAAAACATGAAAAAATATTTATTCATCACATTACTTGCAATAATAATGCCGTTAGGTGGTGTATTTGCCTCTGAGGTTTCTGGGAATTTAAGTTCTGGGTTAAGCAATGGTTCAACAATAAATGGTGTTGCTGTTGTTGCTCCAACAGCATCCATTGCCACAGGGACATTCCACGCTTCACAGTCAGTAACACTAACAGCGGCAGGATCGCATTCTATCCGTTACACATTAACAGGTATAGATCCGACATGTTCTTCAGGAACAGTATATTCATCGGCAATAACAATCAATACCACTACAACACTCAAAGCTATCTCTTGCTACGACATAGACGATAGCGTCGCCTCAAGTGTTTCAACATATACTTATACTTTTACTTGTACAACATCTTCAGTTAGCAACGGAACGGTTAGTGCTTATCCAGCTTGCAGCATTTCTTGTAATTCTGGATATACCTTAAGCGGAAGCACCTGCGTTTCCTCGGGAGGCGGAGGCGGAGGAGGCGGCGGTGGGGGAAGTTCTAGTACTCCTCTTACGACACCAACAGGGGGCTTCTCCATAAAGATCAATAATGATGAAGTTAGGACATTAACAAGAAATGTAACCTTGACTTTGAACGGAGGTACAGATGCTAGAAAAATGTCTATTGTTAATGGAGATAGCTTTACTAATGCCACCCAAGAAGATTATGCAACAACAAAACAATGGATACTAGCCGAAGGAGAAGCAGTCAAAAAGGTTTGTGCTAAGTTTTATAATCAGAATGGATATTACACCTCTGCAGTATGCGACGAAATAGCTTATGGCGCAAATACACCCGCTCCAACCCAGAATCAAAACCAAAATCAACAAACACCAGTCCTTTTAAGCAGAGAATTATTACTAAGAATTCTTATTCAATTGATTTACCTCAAATACGGCATAGTCATTAATATTTAGTCCGTTATTCTCATTTTAGCCCCGAGGTTCAGTAGATAGAGGGCATTTGGTATCACACATAAAAATAAATAAATAAGTAAAAATAAAAAGACAAGCAGATTATTTTCTGCTTGTTTTTTAATAAAAAAAGAACTGCTTTTGAAACAGTTATTTTGAATTATACTTCAGGGTATAAAAAGCCGCTGAAATAATTAGGGAACATACGCAGGCGAACACTAGTGTCGCAGGTTCTAGCTGATAATAAAGAACCGTCTGTTTATATCCAATCATTTCAATAATTTTTTTCCAGATTGCATGCATTCCAACGATGACAACTATTGAAAGTATAGCCACCACAATGTAAGTTGATTTTTTTACCATTTTCCCTCCAGAAAGCACGAAAGGTACCTCATAAAATTTATTCCACTTTTTTATTTTTGTCAAAAAAAATTAGTATAACTGAGTACACTAATACTTAACCTAAGCCAATTTTTTTTAATATGCTTAGGTTTGATCCGGTTAGTTTTATAATTTTTCCTAACACGATTTTTTTTGCTTCTTCGGTGGGCATTTTGTGATATGTTTGAAGCAGTTCACTCATATCATCTGCCAGTTCTAGCATCTTATCCAGCGAAAGCGCATTCAATCTGCTTCCAGCCTGGCTCATTGAGCTATTGTCATCCCATTCTTTGAAAGTTGGCGATAGCCGAACAATCTTTTTAAAAGAGAGATCTTCTAGCTCGCTTTTTGCAGGACTTTTGCGGTATACGTCCAGCCAAGCTCTTCTATCCTTATCGGCAATAATTACAATCTTGTTGATTATTGCTTTTTTGTTTTCAATGGGCCTTTTGTAGAGGATGAGCAGTAGATCCAACTTGCTTGCTTTTCGGATTACTTTCCTCAGAACCATATTCTTAAGTTCTCCATCAGGAATTATCCGATACAGATCAAACAATTCTTCTTGTGTGCGGGCATATTTAACTACTTTTTTGAAAATAGTTTCTTTAAGCTCGCCCTCAGGAAGAGATTGGTATAATCTCAATAAGCAATCAAATGACTCAGATTTTTGTATCATTTTGATACAAAGTTTTTTTAGCTTGTCTCCATCAAGCAATAGCCCATAGAGATCAAGCCATCCGCCAGTAGTTTCAATGGAGTTTGTTACAACTCCAAAGAGAAGCCTTTTGAGCTTGCTTCTTTCTGGTGAATTCTGATAGTATCCTACTAATGTTTTTAACTCCATTTTTTCTCCCCAGCTAAAGATATACTCTTTATACAACTTGTCAATAGTATTAGGAACATTTTTCTCCTTTTGATATCTATGATATATTTATAAATATGCCAAGCTTAATAGAAAAAATAAAAAATGCAATTAAAAAAACAGGAAAAATAATTTTCTTGATTTTTCTTTTTATTTTTATCATTACAATCTGGTCAAACTATGAAGTAAATAAAGAAAGCAGTGGTTTGATTTATCAAGACATTAATCAGATTCCTAATGCGGAAGTGGCTCTTATTTTGGGTGCTAGCGTAAAGCCAAACAAGGAGATGAGCGATATTTTTAGAGATAGGGTTGATACTGCAATTAAGCTTTATGAAAACAAAAAGGTTTCAAAAATAATTGTTAGCGGCGACCATGGAAAAAAATATTACGATGAAGTTGAGGCTGCTAAAAAATATCTATTAGAAAAAGGGATTCCGCCAGATGATATTTTTTTGGATCATGCTGGGTTTGATACTTATGACAGTCTATACCGAGCAAAACATATTTTTGATGTCAAATCAATGATAGTAGTAACGCAAAATTTTCATTTACCGCGAGCAATGTTTATTGCAAAAAAGCTGGGGCACAACGCATATGGATTCAGTGCCGATCTTCATAGCTATTCTGGGGCAGAAAAAATGTTTATCCGAGAAATTTTTGCAGACGTTAAGGCATATTTTGATATTTTACTAGATGAAAAACCACAATTCTTGGGACCCAAAATTAATTTGGATGGAAGCGGGATTGAAAGCTGGGATTAGTTTTGCTTTTTAATATTTATTTGGTATAATTTAATCAATACTATGCCAACAAAAAAATATAGTTTTACTTTAATTGAATTGTTAGTTGTTATTGCCATTATTGGTATTATTTCGGGAGTTATTATTGTCTCAATTAGAGGGGCGATGGATACTTCAAATGATGCCAAACGAAAGGCAGACATCAGCCAAATAGCAAGCACGCTATCTGTGTATGGGTCCAATAACAATCATACTTATCCAATAGAAACCTGCTATATTGGGTCTACCTGTTCTAGTGCTGTAAATACTGCTCTTGGAGATGCAGCAAACTCTAAGGATCCAAAAGCAGGAGCCTATTATTCTTATACTTCAGACGGAGTAAAATTCACCGTTTCAGCAACGATGTCGGATTCCAGAATTTACGCCTACGATTCTGCTACTGATGAGTATTACAGTGATATTACTGTTGCCGCTTGCGGTACAGCAAACAAGACATTTTATGCATCAGTAACTGATTTTGGGTCAAATACATTTTGCTCTGCGGGATCATTAGTCTCTACGCCATCTTTTCCAGCTATAGGAGGGACGTCTAGCTGGATTTGTCGTGGCAAGACAGATGTTTCGTGTAGTGCGTCTAGAAGTAACAGTGTCTGCATAGATTCATCAGGAATAGATTGCAATGAGTATGCAGTCGGATCTAGTACCGTCAATGTATACACCCTCACCGGTACTGCAACTGCTTCGGCTAATTGGTCGGTGCCAACTGGGGTTACTACAGCAGAAATACTTGTTGTTGGCGGAGGCGGCGGAGGTGGGTTTGATAATGGCGGAGGCGGCGGAGGCGGCGGCATCTCTTATTCTTCTTCATACGCTGTTACTGGTAATTATGTTGTTACAGTTGGAGCAGGAGGAGCTAGTAGAAATAATGGAGCAAATTCTTCTTTTGGTGGCACCGCATTAGTAGGTTATGGCGGCGGCGCCGGAAGTGGTGCAAATGGCGGCAGTACACCTAATAACGGTCTTGCGGGCGGTAGTGGCGGCGGCGCCGGCGGAGGCGGCGGTACAGGTATTGCTAGTGGCGGCGGAGCTACAAAGGGCTCAGGAGGAACTACTTATGGAAATGCTGGCGGCGGACGTTCTGGTAGTTTGTATGGCGGCGGCGGAGGAGGAGGTGCTGGTGCTACTGGTACCGCAGCAGTAGACTATGCTCCAGGATCAGGAGGAAGAGGAATGGCATTTGATATTTCAGGCACTTCTACTTACTATGCTGGCGGAGGAGGCGGCGGCGGAGATAATTATTCGGCAGGTGGTGGTGCTGGCGGCGGTGGAGAGGGTAAAAACGGAAGAGGAATTACTGGTGGTACTGGCGGCGTCGGTACTGGCGGCGGAGGCGGCGGTGGTAGTGGTTTTTCAGGAAATGGCGGTACTGGTGGTTCGGGTGTTGTAATTATCAAATACCTTACACCATAAAGTATTAATTAAAAATCCGCGTAAGCGGATTTTGTATTTTAAAATAATTTCTGGTATAATTTCATTATATGAATCAAGAGGAAAGTAGTTTTACCTTAATAGAGTTATTGGTCGTCATCGCAATTGTCGGCATCCTTGCCGGCATTCTTATTGTTTCTATGACTGGTGCAACAAACAATGCCAATGATGCTAGACGAAAAGCTGATATCAATCAGATTGTTAAAGAATTATTAATCTACAATACTTCTAATCCAGCCTATCCAATAGAAACTTGTAGCATTGGTTCTAATTGTTCAACAGCTCTCAATACTATTCTTGGTAATGCTGTTAATATGAAAGATCCCAAAGGTACATATTATGTTTATTCCTCTGACGGAACAAACTTTACTATCAGTGCTGCCTTATCTGATTCTAGTACTTATACCTATAACTCCACAAATAGTAAATATACTGCAAGCACTGGATCTCCTTGTGTTTCTGGCGGAGGACTAACTTGCAGCGAGACATCGGTTGGAGGCTACAAGATTGACAAATACACAGCAACATCTGGTACTACTACAGGAACTTTTAATTGGGTTACACCAATCGGAGTTAATCAAGTAGAAGTTTTAGTTGTGGCAGGTGGCGGTGGTGGCGGATATGATCAATCTGGCGGCGGCGGAGCAGGAGGGCTTGTCTACAAAAGTACACACGCAGTAACCTCTGGAAATTCATATACGGTAACAGTAGGAAAAGGTGGAACTGGTAGTGTTGCTGCTACAACTGGAACTAACGGAGATAATTCTGTTTTTGATACAATTACTGCACTTGGCGGTGGAAAAGCAGGAGGACGAGGAACTGGCAGTCCTGCGGCAGGAACATCTGGCGGATCGGGTGGTGGAGCTGGAAATTGGTCAGGAGATCAGAGTGGTGGTAGTGCATTGCAAGGCCCTTCTGGCGGCGGTACTGGGTATGGAAATGCAGGAGGATCACATTCTGGAGATCTTGCAACTGGGTCTGCTGGCGGCGGCGGTGCCGGAGGAGTAGGCGGTCCTAATTCGGGCAATCAAGGAGGTAATGGTGGAGTTGGGCTTGCATTTAGTATTACAGGAACTTCTATTTATTATGCAGGCGGCGGCGGTGGAACTTCTAGACTTGGAACAAATCCTACGGGAGGTAATGGCGGCGGCGGTGCCGGAGGAGCAAATGATGATGGGAAGGCAGGAGGAAACGGAACAGATGGTTTTGGCGGCGGCGGTGGTGGTGGAAGTGGATATTATGGATTGGGCGGAAGAGGTGGCTCGGGCGTTGTGATTATCAAATACCTTGCACCATAAAATATTAATTAAAAATTCGCATCACGCATCAGCGGATTTTGTATTTTAAAATAATTTCTGGTATAATTTTATTATATGAATCAAAAGGAAAGTAGTTTTACTCTAATAGAATTATTAGTTGTCATCGCAATTGTCGGCATCCTCGCTGGCATTCTTATTGTCTCCATGACCGGTACGACTAACAATGCTAATGATGCGAGGCGTAAGGCTGACATCAATCAGATTGTCAAAGAATTATTAATCTACAACACTTCTAATCCAACCTATCCAATAGAAACTTGTAGTATTGGCTCTAATTGTTCTACTGCTCTCAATACTATTCTTGGCAATGCTGTAAATATGAAAGATCCCAAGGGAACTTTTTATACATATTCATCCACTGATGGAATAAATTTTACAGTTAGCGCTACTCTCTCTAATTCAAATACCTATACTTACAATTCAGCCAGTAGTAAGTATGCTTCAAATGCTGGATCATCATGTATCTCTGGTGGAGGACTAACCTGCACCGAAACAACTGTTGGAAGTTACAAAGTCAATAAATATACTTTATCTGGTACCACTACTGGAACCTTTACTTGGACTGTTCCCGACGGAGTTACACAAGCTGAATATTTGGTTGTTGCGGGAGGCGGCGGCGGTGCGGATACTTCTGGCGGAGGCGGCGGAGGCGGCGGAGTATTGAACTCAAGCCAATCGGGAATTTCTGGTTCTTATACTATTGTTGTTGGAGCAGGAGGAGCATGTGGGGTTAATGGAGTGAACTCTTCTATAAATTTCCCAGTCTCCGTGACTTCAATTGGTGGAGGACATGGTTCTGGAGGAACAAGTAGTGCAGCTGGGACCAATGGAGGATCGGGTGGTGGGGGAGCTGCAAGAACTACAGCAGGTTCTGGAGGAACAGGAGTATCGGGTCAAGGTACTAACGGAGGTGCAGGATGGAATTCTGGCAATCAATCTTATACACGAGGCGGTGGTGGCGGCGGCGCCGGTGCTGTTGGCACAAGCACTTCGTCATCAGCTAGAGGTGACGGTGGTTCTGGTTTAGCAAGTTCTATTACTGGTAGTTCATTATATTATGGAGGCGGCGGAGGCGGCGGTACAGAAAATTATGATGCTGGTCTAGGAGGATCGGGTGGCGGCGGCGCCGGAGGAAGATACCCAGATACATCAGCTGCGCAAAATGGAACTGTTAACACTGGAGGAGGAGGCGGTGGTGGATATACAACATGCGGGGCTGGTGGCTCAGGCGTTGTGATTATCAAATACCTTGCACCATAAAATATCAATTAAAAATCCGCGTAAGCGGATTTTGTATTTTAAGTAAATTTTGATATAATTATCTTAATAAATGCAGTACTTAAATGAAAAACTTTTAATTAGTAATTTTTAAAAAAATTTAAAAACTTGAACAATTCTCCAGAGGTTCCAAGCACACAAGAATATTTAAATTCTTTAGAAGGAGCTAAAATTAAATTTTCTAATACTTACAAAAAAAAGAAATCAAATTTTTTTCTAAAGGATTTTATAGCAATAATTATTGTATTAGGCATTCTTTGTGTTTTCTTTTTTGATGGAAATGTATTTAATCTTAATATTGGTGATGCCACCAAGCCAAAAACTGTCGTAGAGGGAACTGGTGACTATGTCTGCAGTACCGAAGCTAGCGATGCTGCCGATAGGCTAAAACCAAGCAGTGCCCCTAGTGATGCCGCATCTCTTAAGCTGGATAATGAATTGACTAGATTAAACAGCGAAAAAATTTACATTGAGACAGAAACAGTCAGGATTAAAAGCAGTCCAGGGTTATCAACTACAAAAAGTGCTGGAGAAGCTCTTAAATTGCGAATTGAACAATATACTAAAGATGTGATTGCTTTTAATGAAAAATCGCTTGCCTATCAGCAAGAAATGGAAGCCTATAACACAAAAGTTAAGACTTATAACAAATATTTATTGGATCATTGCGAAAAAATAAAAAGTGGGTCTCAATAGGTAAAAAGTTTAAGAAATTCTTAAGCTTTTTATTTTTAATAAAAAATGGTAAATATATATTAAGCTCTTTTAAAATAACAAAAGAGCGGAGGTTTAAAAAATGAAACAAGATTGGCCAAAATACTATCAAAATCAATTGATTACAGGCGATGGAAACATAGCCGTTATTTGTGGTTGGACAAAAAAAGAAGTGATTTGGAATAATCTTAGCGAAGAGTCGCGCAAAAAAGTTGCCATAATGGGACAGCTTTATTCCAAAGAAGGAATAAATTATATTATTCGCAATATTTTTTTAAATCCAAAAATAAAATATTTGATTATTACTGGTAGAGACTTATCAGGCAGTATCGCAGAATTAGAATCATTTTTAGAAACAGGAAATTCAAAATTTATCCATCCTGAAATTCCAGCCGGAAAAGTAAAAGAATTTCACAAATATTTTTCCCAAAATTATTCCTTTGTTGATTTGGACAAAATAGATGATTGTATAATGAACGTTGCCATAAATAAAAATAATTGGACAGATAAAGAAATAGATTTTCCGTCTCATAGCATAGAAATCACTAATATGTTTTTATCCGAGGACATTGCCTTTCGTCTTGAAGGGGCAAAAGTTCACGATGTCTGGCTGAAAGTTTTGGATAGAATTATTAAGTTTGGCAAAGACAAAATGAGTTCGTATGGAGAGTCGCAAAAAGAATTGCTTGACACTATAACGGTTATAAACAATGACGATCCAGATAATCCTGTTTTGCCAGAATATTTATATTTTAATAAACAAGACCTAATCAATTATTATCCGCAATTAATGACAGATAAGATTTTTGATGGAGTGGAGTATACTTATGGAAGCAGGTTGCGAAATCACAATGGAATAGATCAAATTCAAGGAATTATAAATGAGCTCAAAAGAGAAAATTTTTCTCGTAGAGCCATCGCCTTTACTTGGAATGTAGAAAAAGATTTTAATAATGAGAAATGTCCATGCTTGGACTTGGTTCAGGCATTAATTCAGAATAATAGCGTATATCTAACAGCTTATTTTAGGTCCAACGATATGTATCGTGCTTGGCCTCAAAATGCTTACGGATTATTAAAAATTCAAAAAGAAATTGCCAAAGCTTTGGATTTAAAAATAGGAAAGCTAGCGATTGTATCTTGTTCGGCACATATCTACGAAAGAGACCTAAAAGAGGTTCAAAATTTGCTTTCAAAACACAAACCAACCCTAGAATGCAATATAGATTTTAGGGGAAGTTTTGTTATTCAAATTGAGAATAAAGAAATAATTGTTAGACACTTGGATTTGGACGGAGTATTCTTGCAAGAGATAAAGGGGAAAAATGCTTCCGAAATAAGAGACAAAATTATTCCATTTATTTCTGACATTGCACATGCTATCTATATCGGAACAGAATTAATGAAGGCCGAAATAGCCATCAAAGAAAACAAGGAATATACTCAAGACAGCTAAAATTTGAGGTTCAACCTTTTTCTCTACGAATTACTGATTCCTAATTACCGTCAATATGAAAAAAAAGAAAATAATCTACGAAGGGGGAGAAATATTATTTACATTATCTAAAAATCGTTTATCAAAACGATTGCGTTTATCAGTTAATTCGGATGGAGATGTTAAAATAACAATGCCAAAGTGGCTACCAGAAAAAGCAGCCGATGAATTTGTATTAAGCAAGGTTGAATGGATTATTGAAAGGCTAGAAAAATTTCAAGAGACATCAGTTAATCCAAGTCTAAAACTAACTTCAAAAGACTACGAAAAAAATAAAGAGAAAGCCCGCAGATTTATAAAAGAAAGACTAGGTGATTTGAATCGTTTTTACGGCTTCAAAATAGGCTCTGTTGCGATTAGAAATCAAAAAACAAGATGGGGTAGCTGTTCAGGAAAAGGGAACCTTAATTTCAATTATAAGGTTATGTTTTTGCCAAAAGAATTTGCCGACTACATCATAGTTCACGAAATTTGCCACATCAAAGAAATGAATCACTCAATTAATTTTTGGAATCTTGTCGGCGTTTCTATTCCTGACTACAGAAGAATAAGAAGGGAGCTTAAAAAGTATAAAATTTAATTATTTGTTGTTGACTTTTAAAGATTAGGTAATATAATTAAAGTGCTTGATGGAGACCACCAACATCAAGTACAATATTTCCTCCGAAAATAATACAGGTTGTTCATTCCTAGTTTATTCCTATTTTTTACGTCACACATCATTTGTGTGCTTTTTTGTTTTAAGAATCAAAAATTGACTTGATTAAAATGAGGTAAGAATTTATAGGCATTATACCCAATAATGCTTTTATTTTTTATACTACCGAGGTTGCCATTTTAAAAATTTATGCTATGCTTTAGCCAGAAAGTTTTAATTAATTAAATTTTAAAAAAATGGCTAAAATAGAACTAGATAAAGATCAATACTTAAAAATCTTGAAAGCTATCGGCATCGCTGGAATGATGGAAGAATTTATCGCAGAAGAGGGCGAAGAAGAAAAACTAGCAGATAAGAATTATGAATTTGAAGAATACCTATTAGGGTTTGCTAAAGAATACGGATTGGACAATGGAGAAGACGAGGAATGGTTTGATGATGTAATGGCTGAGGCTTATGATATGGCTAACGAATATGGCGAGACAGACATGTATCAGAGACTAGCTTGGGAACTTGCAGTATTAGGCTTTAAAGAAAAATATGGCAAAGATTTTGACAACGATAACGACGAAGATTTTGAAAAGGCAATGGAAATTGAAGATCAATTCTTAGATGAATTTGAAGAGAATGGCCTTGATAATATCAAGATTGTAAA
>Ga0172381_10005503_pt1 | contig 12826 bp, 14 predicted proteins | sample Leawel6488metaG_FD_119754 | JGI IMG/M metagenome (GOLD analysis project Ga0172381, IMG submission 119754) | Leachate microbial communities from a municipal landfill in Southern Ontario, Canada - Leachate well 64-88 metaG | ecosystem: Engineered > Solid waste > Landfill > Unclassified | place...
CCTTTTCTTCCTAAAACTGGGTGGGTATCTGCCGGAATGGCACATTTTTCAGACGGAAAAATAGATACCGTTGACTGGATATTTTACCGAAATCAGTGGGTGGGTATGCTCCGTTTTATCCAGGCAGCCATTAATCAAAGGTGGAATCGTTTTGTTCCGTTTAACCTAGCGATGATACTGGACACGCTGACGGAATGGTCAGGTTTGTAGATGAACACACTGTTGTCGCTAATGATTATTCAGGAATTGAAGTGAGTAAAAGGTTTAAAGATAGGTTTTACGGTGTCCTAGGTGATAGTGGTCTTGATGTCCTTCCTGTTCCTTACCATCCTGTGAATAAGCGAGTGGACGGACTCTGGGTGGCACTCGGATGCTATATTAACTTCTTACAGGTTGATAAGAAGATATTCATGCCGACTTTTGACAACAAAGTTGAAGATGATACTGCTCAGGCAAGATTTGAGGAGATTTTTGGTTCAGGAAATGTTATTCCTGTGCCATCAAAAGATGTTGCCATGGGCGGTGGTGTGTTGAATTGTCTAACTTGGGAGGAGATGAATCCCTGAATGATACTTCATTTTCAGATTATATGGTGTTTATTCAGCATTTTCAATCAACTCAATTTCTTCTAATATTTTTTCAGGATTATTAATTTCTTCGATAAGTAAATGTACTTTCGTACAAGGATTATGCTTGTCATACTTATGATCAATGAAATTTAGTTCAAGTTGCCTTGCCCACTTAATCGCTTGTCCCTGATTCCCTACATTTTGTAATAATTTATACGTTTCTGTCGAATTCTTCTTGTATTTATACCCTTTAATAACCTTCCTAACTTCTCGTTGTAAATAGGCTTTATAGTCAGATCGGCCCATTGAATGATTAACAAATTGAAAGTGAAGTAGGAACCATAATTCAAATGCTTCATTTGACCAAGCACATTTTATGTCGTTTCTTTCAGCCTTATTAATAGCAGCATTAAAGTTCTTTGCAGGAAAACTATCTCGATCAAAGACAGCCCATATCCTATCATATTTTTTTTGACACCTATCACGTATTGCTATTGCCTCGTCAATAATTCGAATTGTTTCTTTCCCTAATCCTTGTACTTCTATTATTGAGAGCGTGCCTAATGGTAAATTGTCTCTTAATGCGATAAAATAATTTGGCTCTGTTTTGATCCCCTCACTTACAATTAAAAAGCGAACTCTCTTAGATCTCGTCCCTTCCTGACGTTTCTGTTCTGTCCTTGCCAAACGTTTTAACAATGCATTATCAATCTTAGGTTTTCTTGTCATCGGGACATAGTTAAATAATCACCCAAATAAGGTATAGCACCATAACGTCCATCAATATAGTCTTTTTCAAAGGAACGGTCTTTACGAATTTTTGTTCCATTCTCTTTATATTCCACTAAGGAATACAAGTCCGTTGCTTCAAATTTGTCCTTCTCTGTAAAGTATATTTGATCTCTGCGAAAACAGCCATGACTAAGTAAATTTGTATCATGAGTTGCAAAGATTAACTGTGCATTCTTCTTGTTAGATTCTGTTGAATTAAATAATTGAATTATGGCTAAAGTTAACAATGGATGTAACTTAGCATCAAGTTCATCAACTACGATAACTCCTCCATTCTTTAATGTTCTAAATATAGCGCCAGATATATCAATGATTTTATTAGTCCCTGCAGATTCTTGTTGATCTAAATCAAATCTTTTAGTGGAAATTACATCCCCCTTATTATCAAAAACCTTATGAATGGTTTCAATTTCGCCAAATTTAATCGCTTCGCCCTTAAATTGAGCAATTATTTGTTTAATTACTTCTTCTGGAAATTTTTTCGAAACCAATTTATCAGTAGTTAAGTCGGTAAGGATTAAATTTAAATCTTGGAATCCCAAATCAAGATTTACATAAAAATCCTTAAGTATCAACCTTGATTCCTCTGTCTCAAGCATTTCAAGTGTGATCCCTCTATAATTATCATGCATTAATCCACTGATTGTCGCCCAATTATTAAACCAACGCAATATTTGCTCAGCCGTTGGTCCATTAAATTGATCAATAATTGCAAGAAACAATGCATTACTCCGTGTTTTGATTTCTAATCCTTTAGCCTCACTAAAACAAGCCATAATTTCTATGGCTTGACCTTCCCTAATAAAAAGAGGTATCTCCTTTGTACCATCCATTTGAAAAAGCCATTCAGTTTTTATTTGAGTATCATTAACTTCAAAACCATATCGGAATCGTTTTTCATCAATAAGAAAAAGCACTTCAAAAAAACTTGGTTCTTTTGTCGTCTGTGTGTTTAATAAAAAAGGAATAACATCCAAGGTGTCCGTTGATGCAAGTTTACCAGATCGTAGAACTATTCTACGCATTGTAGACATCGCTTTTAGGAAATTACTTTTCCCGCTGGAATTTGCTCCATACAAGACCGCACTTCGTAATAAATTATATTTGGCAACCTTAAAAAGGTTCCCTTTATGTTCTGTTATTGAAGAGGCCTCGAGGCTTAAGGTTTTTTTGTCTTTAATTGACAAATAATTACCGACAGAAAATTCTATTAACATGACGCTCAATTTTGTGAGATGTATTCTCAAATAAACGACAAATATATGCATAAAGTATTACAAAAAATCATAAATATGAGAAATATTCTCACAAATCAAGGAATGGTTGTTTAAATAATTGATTATTATTTAATTAGCGATGGGGTGAAAAGGGGTATGATACCAACCTTTCAGAAATGATTACCTATTCATCAGTCTTTCTGGTATCTTTTCCCATTTAGGTCACGAATAATGACTATTCTGGACTAAAGTAGGCCACTCATTCCGGAGTAAAGTAGGCCAGTGATTCCGGGGCAAACCAGGCCAGTTTTTCGGAAAAATTTCTGTTGGAAGCAAAAAGTTTTCAACAAAATTGGAGTAGGGAAAAACTGACATTCTGGCGCAAACCAGGCCACTTGTATCAAAGACAAAGACCCGATTATTTTTTAATAATTTTTTTCACTTCAATCCTACTTGCAGTCATAAGTCGCACAAGATACATCCCACTGGGAAAAGTGCTCATATCCAATGTCGTTGTTTGATCGAATATTTGTTGTTTAATGATCTCCTGTCCGTTCAAATCCACTATTGAAAGGAATGTTTCCTAGAGTATTTTTATATGAAGCTAAATCCTCTGTTGTGGGACCTGACATGGTACACAACCATTTTGCTTTACAGGAACCTGCATCGACAACAAAAACAGAATCGCCAGTGGTAACATAAAATTGTTGTGAAAATGATTTTTGCGTACCCAGCAGAAAAACAAGTAAAATCTGCACGAAAATCCAAATTTTTCTCATAGCTTTATTTTTATGTATTTCGATAATAAAGACCAACCCCGTAGAAATTAATTTACGTAAGACAAGAACGAGAGGATATTTAGGTTCTTTGTAAAAGTACTGAAGTTTCCTCAAAATTTAATCCGGGAATAAAGACAATTGAAAAGTTTGGTGTTCCGGGCCAATTCTGCTTCTAAAATCGAGCACTCCAGTTTTTGTATTGCAGAGTAATTCAAAGATTCCATCAGCCATTGCATAGTTAAAGAATGCAGGAACTCCAAAGAATCTTTTTGAAAGTATGAATATTTTTTGAACCATTATTTTCATCGGGGTTTTCGGGCAAAGCTACAATCACTGCGCCAAAGTTAAGATGAAGAAACTCCTCATTACTATCATGTGCAATGTAAATATGTGCCTGGTGAGGAAGTTTTACATGATGGTGAATGCGTTCGGCTTAAACATTTCTGGCTGTGTTCTTTCTAAAGTGCAGGTATCGGTTAGTTTTTAAACAGGTTACAAATGTCAGGTCTTCTGTTTTGATCAGAGGAATGTCCTCTTTCAACGCACGGCTGATGTTTGAAAGTTTGACATCCTTTGAAGCCTGTATGCCGTAAATTATCTCTTTATCAACCTTTTTTTGTTTTGCAAAAATTTTTGGAGATGGTTCCTGAAAATTTATTACTTTGCATCTTGAAATGATGGATAGTCGTTGAGTTTGTGTCCATATATGATTGGAAGTTTTCGTCAGCTGCCAAGGTCGCAATGTGGACGCAACTTTTTGAAGAATCTCATAGAAACTCAAAAATTTATTACGTTTCACTTCATGTTGCTCTCTGAGTACTATCTATCAAGGAATTAGCTAAAACGTGTGCTTGTTTTTGAGGAAACTCCAGTATTCAAGGCAAACAAAGCAAACATGAAATAGTCGTGTTTGGAATAAATCACTGGCCTATGATGATATTAGATTCAATCTGACGTATTCCATCCGACTCATAAAAAACAAATACTAACTGATGAACACTTCAAAAACTAAAAAGAGGTGGGGCCTTATTTTGTTATTGCTTGCGGTGATTGCAATACTGGCTGTATATCCATTGCCGCCACAAGCTCCCATCCAATATTATGATAGGCAAAGTGGCTTGCTAAAAACGGAAAAAGTAGCTGGCGAAAAGTGGTTGGTGTGGCTGTATAACAATCCGGTTGGCGAAGCAACATTGTGGGCATTGGTTAAAAGAAAGATGATTTCGTCTGTTTATGGCAATAGTATGGATCGTCCTTCATCGACCAAAAAAATACAACCTTTTATTCATGAATTTGATATCGACATGAGTATCACCCAAAAACAGGATTTCAATTCTTTCAACGATTTCTTTACCCGGAAACTAAAGAATAATGCCAGACCACTGGATACCAACTCAACCGTTACAGTGTCGCCTGCCGATGGAAAAATATTGGCATATACCAATATCAGCAACAGCAATTTTATCATCAAAGGATACCGATTCGATATTTTTTCGTTTTTGAATAATGTCCGCCTTGCTCAAAATTACCTTGATGGCACCCTGGTAATCATCCGGCTTGCCCCTTTCGATTACCATCGTTTCCATTTCCCCATGAGCGGAAGTGTATCGCCCATCACCCGGATTGACGGTGATTATTATTCAGTTAACCCCCTTGCTTTGCGCAAAATAGCTGAAATTTTCTGCCTGAATAAAAGGGAATTCACCATCATATCAAACCCCTTGTTTGGAGATGTTGTGATGGCTGAAATAGGTGCAACCATGGTAGGAAGTATCGTGCAGACTTATACAGGGACTTTTGTAAAAAAGGGGGAAGAGAAAGGGTACTTCAAATTTGGGGGTTCCACCGTAGTGCTGCTGTTTGAAAAAAACAAAATTCGCATCGATGAAGATTTATTGATTAATACTTCCAGGGGTTATGAAACTGGGATCAAAGAAGGAGAAAGAATTGGGAAATATTGATATTGTAATTCTTGATTACAATGGGACGTTTACTTTACACGAATTTGGTATGAGCTTTTTGGAGGTTTACTAAATTCCTTAAAGTCGAAAACTTCAATAAGAAAGGGCTTTATTTAACTTTTTTGTCAAAATCTTAAATAAGGCTAAAACGCAAAATGCGAACTGTGCAGTGCGAAGTATTTCAGACCTCGCGTTTCACATTTCGCATTTATCTTTGCTCCCCCTAGTGGACAAAGTTGCAAGCAGATGACTTCGACCTTTCGGGTTTAAATGGTTGATATAAGGATTACTGAGAGCTGACCATCGATTTAATCCGCTGTGTTTTAATCAGAATTTACATTTAAGGACTAAAATATAAACCGAATGGGCAGGCCCTAATCTATGTAATTAGAAAGGTACCTGCCCTCTTTGGCGGTAGGAGAGGGATTCGAACCCCCGAATCGGGTACCCGATTTACGGTTTATCAGACCGCTACATTCGACCAACTCTGCCATCCTCGAGTGAAACAAATAAATCATTCACTCGGCAATGATTAGTTGGTTGTCAAATGTATAAAAAAATAAAGGAGGAAGGAACTTTGGTGCTTGAAAATATTCAGTAATTAACGATTTAAATTTTCCGTTTCAGTCTAATTAGTAAATTGCAAAAGAAAGATCTAATTAGCTACTAATGCCATGTATAGAAATCTAAACACTTACCTAAACAAAAAAAGTTTTCCAGCTTACCAATCCCTTATAAATGCTGGTGGTAATATTACCTTGGATGATTCACGAAAAGATGATTTTTGGAGCATTGGTATCGATAGATATAATACTTCAAATTCTATGATTTATTTGGGTAAACGAAAAAACGATGTCAATGCATTTACCCATGAATTATTACATCATGTCTTGGTCTTAATAGGTCAATATCCAGGTTAACAACCTGTATGATCTTGTTGACACATTAAACTCTACATTTCCCACAAATCGAGTAAGAACTGTTTTCGACTTTAGCCTTGTTATCCTTATTGACACATCAATACAACATGGCAGAATGTTACCAGTTTATTTGAATGACAGATTTAAAAGGAATCGATGTTACTGTTCAGGTTTAACGAATATTTTATTAACAAATTAACAATGTAAAGGTGCAAATTTCGCGTTGAAAATAGAAAATTATTGAAAATTATATTTGGGGATAAATGGATTTTGCGGATAATTATTTCTGATACTTGCATTCATGATGCAACTGCCAAAAGGATACGTTATTTTACCTGAAGCCCTCTTGCTGAAAATGCAGCAAGATCTAATTGATTTTCAGCAGAGGCAGGCTGCGCTTGAGCAGAAAATAGAAGAACTCACAAAGCAGTTGCATAAAAACAGTGGAAATAGCCACAAGCCCCCTTCGACAGACGCGTTTAAAAAACCTATTTTCAATAACCGGCAAAAGAGCGATAAAAAGCCCGGCGCTCAACCGGGGCATAAAGGTTCTACACTTACCATGGTTGACAACCCGGACAAAATAATTTTGCATAAAGTAGATGGTACGTGTATTTGTGGCAGGGGCTTAGGCCGGCAGCCAGTGGCCAATGTACAACGGCGACAAGTAAAAGACCTTGTAAAGGCGCTCATTGAAATAACAGAACACCGCAATGAGGTCAAAATCTGCAGTTGTGGCCAAATTCATTACGGGGAAACACCCCACATCACACCGGTCAAGTATGGTGACAGGATAAAGTCCCTGTCCGTTTACCTGAATACCTATCAATTCATTCCGTTTAACCGCATCCAGGAGTTTTACCATGATTGTTTAGGTGCCGACATAAGTGATGGTGCCTTGCAAGATGCCAATGAAACAAGCTACAACAACCTGGAACAAACAGAACAACAAATCAAAGGACATTTAAAAGCCGGCGAGGTACTTCACAATGACGAAACAGGCATACGGTGCGAAGAGACATTGATGTGGGGGCACGGCGGATCCAATGAAGCATACACGCATTACGCCATTCATAAAAAACGAGGTGTTGGAGCCATCGACGATATAGGCATATTACCAGGTTACCAGGGCGTAAGCATACATGACCGTTTTATAATTATCAATCTTGTCGCCATAGCCTTTGTAATGCCCATCTGTTAAGGGATTTGAAAAGCCTTGTGGAGGATGGCAAACTATGGGCCTCAGAAATGGTTGCCTTGCTCCTGAAGGCTAAAGAACTAAAAGAAACCGTCATACTGACAAAGAAAATCAAAGGAACGGTTTTAGCCGAATATGATGAAATTGTCAGAGCGGGGCTTGCCATGGAACCGCTTCCGGAAGAAAACCACATCAAAAAACGGGGGAAAAAGAAAAAAACACCCTCCTTGCGCCTGTTGGAAACTTTTTCAAACAGGAAGCATCAGGTAATGGAATTTTTTGTAAACCCGGCAGTGCCGTTTGATAATAATATGGCCGAACGCGACCTTAGGATGGTGAAATTAAAACAAAAAATATCGGGTTGTTTCCGAACAAAAAAAGGCGCTGAAATATTTTTTAGAATCCGTTCTTATATTTCCACACTCAGGGAACAAGGATACAACATCCTCGACTCATTGCAACTGGCCATTGAAGGCGCTCCCGTGAGTTTTGCATAAGGCTAAACCTGAACAGTAACTTTTTTTTATCATTTGATCGTCTGACAACTCTTTAATAACTGTAACGTGGTGCAATTTTCAATATCTCTGACTGAAAGCAGAGGCAAGTCCTCAAAGCATCGCGGTTTTTCTTTCAAAATAAAAGAAGACACCAAAATGCTAATTGCCAATTTGTGATGCAAGGCAATCCATTTACGTGTTTGAAACTGATCTAATCCCAAAATTTGTTTTGCCTCTTTGATGTGGTGTTCTACAAAAAACCTCTGAGCTTGCATATATGCCACAGTATAGTGCCCTCTGGAAACCATTTTTCAATATATTTGCAGTAACTCATGTTTTAACGTTTCTTAATTTTGAAAGTTTTAAAGCATCTCTTTTTCGTTTTCATACTAACATTTCTAAACCAATCAGGTCGGGCTGAACCAGGACGAAATATTCAAGCGGATGATGCCCGGAGAGCCTATTTGAGTGCATTGAAGCAACGATCAATGTATAATATGGTTAAGTCTCTGATCATGCTTGGGGATGTACAAAAAGAAAAGAATTTTGATTCGGCTTACCTTAATTATTCCTATGCACTGAAACTTGCAGACAGGTTCGGCCTGGTAAAATTCCGGCCGCGGATTTTCTTCGAAACAGGAATGCTTCATATTAAAGCAGGAAATTTCAAAATGGCAGTCGAATTGTTCGATTCCGCCCGCTATTCGGCATCGAGGATGGGTGATGATACCATTGTTTCAAACGTGCTCAACATGCTGGGAACCCTTTACGTTGATATTTGCGAAATGCCTCAGGCAAAATCAATGTTTGAAGAATCTTATAAATTGGCAATGGAAAAACATTTGCCCCGACAGGCTGGTGCTGCATTGGGCAACATTGCACAGTTTATCCATGATCCCGACAGCTCGGTCAGGGTGATGAAAACCGCAATAACTTTGATAAATACAGAACCAGGTCAAAAAAAAGAATTGGCTTTGATCTATATAAATATCGGGAATATGATGGCAAATTCAGATTCCGCAATTTATTATTATCAAAAAGCGATCCATCCAGATGAAGAAGTATCTGACCCAACTGTGGTTATGCAAGCCTGCAATAATATGGCGTATAGTTACATTGACAAAGGACTGGCGGCAAAAGCCAACGAAATTCTTCAGTTCATGGCTATTCCAATCGCCCTGTCTGATTCAAATTTCGATTGGCTTGCCACCCTATATGATACCTGGTCGGACGTAAAAGCATATCAACATGATTTCAAAGGAGCCTTTAACCTGGAAAAGAAAGCTGTGAAAGCCCGGGGACAGGCTGAATCACGCAAATCAGCTGAACAGGTAAGACTTTTAGTATTGCTTCTGGAGGTAAAGAAAAAAGATGTTCTATTCAGCCATGCACAACGTCGTGTAACAAGCCAGAACAACGATATACGGTCGTTGAAATTAATAGTATTTTCATTGGTCATAGTTTTATTATTAATTGCTGTTGTCGTATTCGGATATTATCAACGGATTAAAATAAATTCGCAGCGGAAAGAACTGGACCTGACAAAGCGGAAAATTGATATCCAGGACTATGAAAGAAAGCAACTCGCCATTCAATTACATGATCTTACGGGGCCGTTTGACAAAAAAATGGCCCAAAAGATCAGTAAACTTTCATTTCCTGACCCGTTGGTTCGGGAAGAGTGTATTCTCGAATGGAAAAAAATATCATCCACAATTCATTCTATTTCATATCAGCTAAATCATAATATGGTAAAGGATCTTCCTTTTCATGATCTTATTGTAAGCCTTGTGGAAGAATATCGTTTGCTGTGTGATCTTACTATTGAAGTTGATTTGGACCCTGGTATCGTTATTGCTTCGAATCAACAGGCCAACCTTTTCTATATCATACAGGAATTGTTTAATAATGCAATGAAGTATGTAAAGAATGGCATAATTACTATTAAAATAACGGTCGAATATAAAAATCTGTATCTGTTTTACCAGGATAAAGGACCTGGCTTTGAATCAGGGAGTCGGAAAAAGCAAGGGATGGGAATAAATAATATCTTTGAACGGGCAGTTTTACTGGGTGGAAGAGCCACCCTGAAAACTTCACCGGGTCAGGGAACCAGATGGATTGTAGCAATTCCACATACAACAAATGAAGAACACAAATACAACGAAGCTTATTCGATTGCTGGTCATTGAGGACAATGCCACACTGGTATTGGCAGGATTGCGGAATTTCTTCCGGCCGGAACGTGATCTGATCCAGGTTTCCGAATCGGTTTCATGTGTTGAGGCTGCACTTAACCAAATAGACACGGGCAGGTTTGACGTTATCCTGCTCGATTTGATAATCCCTGGGAGCAGCCCTGGTGAGAACATTTCCATGTTACAACATCAATTTCCCGGTAAGCCCATCGTAGTCTATACTTCCATCGATTCCAATCTGTGGCGTAAAAGAATGTTTGTCTCGGGAGTGCACGCCTATGTGCATAAAAACGACAGCCGTGATACATTGAAGAGGGCCATTGTAGATGCATTTGAAGGAAAAATTGCCTTGTGCATGGGTACGGTAAATACGCCTGACGTGGGTTCTCTTTCGCCAGAAATAGGCGAAAACACACTGTCGATAACAGAAAAAGAGATACTTGCTATGCTTTCTGATGGGCTAAGATACAAAGACATCGGAAAAGTTCTGACGATGAATGATGTGGCGATTGAAACAGTTGTGAAAAGGATTCGAAAAAAATTCGGCGCTTCTTCCACACCACAACTCATCCATATTTTAACCGAACAGGGATTATTATAATTGATGCCAATACAACCAAAATTTCTAAAACACCCCTGAAAATTCTCTTTCTTTTTTTACACAAGTGGGTAGGCTGGTGCCAATTCCGTCACCATTCTATTTTCATTTAGCATCTCATAAAGAGTCCGATATCTTTTTATAGCAATCCTATTTTGCCGGAAAACCGGCAAAACATTGCAGAACTAAGTTTTGTTGGGTTTTTTTTTTATATTAATATTTGCAGGGAACACTTTAACATGTTCGTAACATGAGAAAAAGTATAATTCTTACCCTGTTTTTAACAATTCTTGGTTTTACACTGCACGCTCAATTTGCAAATCAGCTTCCAATTAGGGTTGATACTCAATAATTTGATATTGGAGAAGATTAAGGGGTGAGATCTGGCTTAACGTACTCTTTTAATATTCTGCATACCATCATTGCTTAATATTGAAAAGATAATGGACAATTAAAACATGAAACAATTTTTACGATATTTTTGAACATATAGCTGTTAAAAACGGAAACAAATGATCAATCCCTATTGAACAGGAATAACAATTGAAGAATGAAAAATAACACTCATTGGTCGTATCATCATCGTTCCTTACATTTAAGAGGCTATGACTATTCAGGTGAGGGATTGTATTTCATTGCGAAATGTACAAAAAATCGGCAACATTATTCCGGCAGGATTTCTTATGTTCAAATGATCCTCGACGAAATCGGCAAGATTTCAGCTTTGTTTTCAGAGGCAAGATCGACACATTTCGACCAAACAATGGTTGCCGAACATGCAGTCATGCCAAATCATGTCCATTTAATTTTGGCGTTAAACATAAAACAGATAATTATCAATAATAGTGAATTGACGCGTAACGAAATAACACGTGGTGTAGGGCCACACCATGGTGTGGCCCCAACACAAGGCGTGGCCCCACCGCATGATATATTCCCACCGCATGATGTATCCCCCCAACACATCGTATCCCCACCGCCGGGGTTGTTCCTGCCACCTGGTGTTCCGCAGCCGGCCAACCAATTCGGCAAACCCATTGCCGGTTCGGTTTCGGTGATCATCAATCAATACAAAGCATCCGTGAAACGTTGGTGCAATAAACATGGTCGTGAATTTTTTCAATGGCAATCTCGGTTTTATGACCATATTATCAGAAATAAAGAATCCTTCAACAACATTATAAATTATATGACCAATAATCCCAAACAATGGGAGAAAGATAAATTTAATCAAATAACGCCATGGAAAAACCCTTCAAATACATCGTGCTCACCTTTATCGGTGCAGTGGTAATCTTCATCATTTATGCACTGGTATGGTTCGGGAAAAGCAATTTACGGGATGCCGTGAATAACCTTAACCGGGCCGACACCACCCTCACCAGCCTGGCAAAAGACCTGAAATCGGCCAATCAGGAGCTGCAGGATGCGAAGAAAACGATTCATTCCTTCGATAGTACCCTCTCGGATATTCGCCGGAAAGTTACTGATCTCGACCGGTCACGGTTGCAAAACCAGATCGTGTTCGAACAAATGAACCGGAAGTTGTCGGTAAAAATTGATACTATCGCTGCTGAAATGAATAAAGTCACTGCGAACCTGAAAGAGCCCATCGTTCATTAATAATACTTTTCCTATGAAAAAGATTTTTATCATGATTATACTGTTGGCAGGTTCGTATGCCCTGCTGGCCCAGGTCAAAACATTTAATGCCTGCACTGCCGAAGATGTTTTTAAACTCCTCAAAGGTGACTCCCTGGTTGTCAAATGCGATTCGGTTTATGCCATAACCTCCGAACGATTTCACAATTATGAACTCATGCGGTTGACACTACAGAAGAACAATAGCCTGTTATTTGGTACCATAACGCAAATGAAACAGAATTACGAAAAGCGGATCGACCAGCTCAACAAAGATTATTCCGACATGAAATCTTTATATGTCAAATGCGATGAGAACTCCAGCGGCTACCTTAAGTGCGACACGAGGTCGCTTAAATAACTGTTAATCGTTCTTTTACAGATAGAATTAACCTCATGTTCCATCATGAGTAGCCTACCGGCACATGCGTCAATGGTAACGTTGGGGTGTGAAGC
>Ga0172381_10005504_pt1 | contig 12825 bp, 17 predicted proteins | sample Leawel6488metaG_FD_119754 | JGI IMG/M metagenome (GOLD analysis project Ga0172381, IMG submission 119754) | Leachate microbial communities from a municipal landfill in Southern Ontario, Canada - Leachate well 64-88 metaG | ecosystem: Engineered > Solid waste > Landfill > Unclassified | place...
AGCCCATCGGAAAAAGATATTTTATTCGATGGTATTTTGTTTATCAAATCTGCAGCCAAGTCCAAAAGCACAGCATCTTTATTCCATCCCTGATAATCATGGTTCCCGGAACAGACGAAAACCTGGTCAACACTTTGGGTCAGAACCTGAAATGCCCTCATTGTCTCTCTAATAACTTTGCCGTCCACAAGGTTTTTTAAATGAAAAATATCCCCAGTAAAAAATACATTGTGGATATCGTGGTCTAGGCAGTATCCGGCGATCGAATATACGATTTCTACACAACGGGATAACCGACTGTTCAACCCGTCGTTAATTTCCGAGAACTCCTGATAATTGTGCGAATGAAGATCGGAGAAAATTAGGTATTTCATCTATCCTTCCTTAGTCTCGGGAACGGACCGACCCAAGAATAAATATCTCTGGGGGGCCAAACTACTAGATAATCAACATTCAATGCTTCTGTAATAAGTTTCCGTACATTGATTCCACATCCTGATTGTATCCTCCTGGAAAGACTTTTCACACCTCTAACTCCATTGGGCGTCTGAGCGGGGGAAAAAGCTGCACAAAAACCAGGTTGGTGTCGAATACTATCTTCTAATTTTAGTATGTGACTATCCCACATTGCGTCCCATCTTGTTCGTTCCATTAACCAATTAAGGTACTCAGATCCATAAAGATTTTCAGAATTTATGTGGCAAGAACGGCAAAGAAGATTTACGTTCATGGGTTCCTCATCACCACCTAATACCCTTGGAAGAATATGCGCCCGTTCCGTCCATGGCGCACCATCTATAGTCATTCCGCACGCCCAACAGTAATCACACTCCTCAAACTCGTAACGAGAATCAAATTTACCTATAGAAACAAAAAACTCCCACCAGTATTCCTTCAATTTCTTCATCGATGGAAAGACGTTTCTAGTCTTATCCGGAAAGTATGATAAACGAGTTAGTGGTATCTCCATTAATACTGACGAAACCAAGGAATTTTTTTCCACATACATTGACTCATAGTTCTTTGGATAGGGTACCTTAATCTTAACCACCTTATGGGTTTTCATCTAGCCTTCCTTAGCCTCAAGAATGGACCGACCCAAGAAGCAACATCGCCCAACGGCTGTTCGAACCCATATTTTTCGAATAATTCAATAGCTCTGTCTAAAATATTTTCCTTCGTTGCGCACAGGATTTCCCCTTTCATTATTTCCTTCTCATCCAACAGATACAGAAGAACGAGTTCCAACTGGACTAGTAATTCACCAAGGTTGATCTCGTCATAGACCCGCTTTTCATTTATCAATTTTTTGGCACGAATCGGCCCAATCCCCCTGATCCCCGGTATATTATCGCTAGTATCCCCAACCAACGATTTCCAGATAACAAAATCTTCTATCGCAATCCCATATTTTTCTTCCACCCAAACACGGTCTATCAGGATCTTCTTAACAGGAGAGAAAACAAGAACTTTCCCGTGGGCATAATAAGACAGGATCTGGAACATATCCGCATCAGTACTCACAATAACGGGTTGTGCCTCCCCATAGCTCTCTATGTTCTGTTCCAGATAACTGTAAATTACATCATCCGCTTCTCTTCCCGGAACCCTGATCTGCTCGATTCCCAAAGCAGAAAACAATTCTCTAACCTCGTCCATCTGCTCGAAGAATATCTTTTTCTCTGCCCTTTCCGCCTCAGTTTGCTCTTTCCTTTTTTTATAGTCAGGATATATCTTTATCCTGCGCTCATCCCTTCCGCCATCCCAGAAAACAACGACCTTTTCTGGGTCGAAATTGACAATGTAACTACGAAGCATCGCCATAGATATTTTAATGGCCTCCGTTCTCTTCCCGTTAAAACACAAAGGAGGCTTGCCCAAAGTCTGGCAAACGAGATTGTTCCCGTCAATTAGAAGGACGTTACTCATTAGCTTTCTCGTAAATTTCCGGGAAATCTGATTCCCGGAACTTTTCCTTATCTCCCGGATATTTATACCACCCTCTTCCGCAATCCTCAACTAGCCCATGCCGGACTTCATAGTCCAACAGACCGGTATATTTTTCGAAAGGTTTATCAATCATCATGTCGAAATTAACCATACCAAACGGCTTTCCGACTTTGCATTTATCAACGACCATCCGCCCCTTGTTCCCGATCTGTTCTTTCGTCCCGTCCTCGTCTTTGATCTTACCCGCCAGGGCCACGTGTACGCGCATAGAAGCCGTGTACTTCAAAGCCTTTCCGCCAACCGTTTCCGTCTTTTCTCCGTACATGACGCCAATTTTATCCCTGACCTGATTGATAAATATTAGGCAGGTCTGTGTACGATAGACCTCAGCCATAACCTGTTTAAGACCATCAGAAATTACCTTGGCCCGACGCATAGCGGCAGTACTGGCCCCCAATTGATTTTCCAAATCCTCCATGTCCGGAGTTGCGGCGACGGAATCCCAAACGATAGTCAGCAAATCTGTTTTATTCTCTTCCCTGAACTTCATGACGTCAGTTATTATCTTAAAAACATCTTCTATCGTTGCGAGCATCGTCGAGGGATCTGGGTACACAAGAGAGCCAATATCTATCCCAGTCAAATCTATCAGCCCCTTATCCAACGATCTTTCTGTATCCAACAGAACGGCAAGTCCACCGAGCTTCTGAGTTTCCGCTAAAATATGGCAGGCGATTCTGCTTTTGCCAGACGAGAAATCACCGTATATCTCGGTCAGCTTTCCTGCCGGTATCCCCCCATTAAGGATTTTATCGAACGCTATTATCCCCGTCGGTATCCTGAATTTAATCAAATCAGCGAATCTATTCGTTAGGTCTATACTGCCAACCGATTTCCTTATATCTATTTTAGTCATTTCCCCTCTTAAAAAGTGGGGAGGAGAAGGCCTCCTCCCCTATAAAAATCATGCCGCCCCTTTTCCGCCCTGCATACGCCGACGCATTTCGTCGATCTTTGCCTTCAAATCATTCTGAGCAGGTGTAACAACACCGCGATTCGGAGCATTCACTGGCTCTTCCTTCTTCTGCGCAGGAGCCGCTTCGACCGGAACAATCGTTGGTTCTTCCTTCTTGGTTTCTTCCTTGGTCCCGGATCCCATATCGACTATGGTTTTCTCTACCTTTTCCGCGTTGCCCTCATAGGCTTTCCTCTTTTTTTCCTTCAGAGCATCGCGGTCGGCCTTGGTTCCGAAGCACTTCAACCTGGCTTCCTCATAATCGATTGGCTGATAGATAGCTATCTTTTCTGGTATCAGGTCTATGATCTGCTCATACCATTTCGCCACTTCTTCAGCGTCCCCAAGAGGAACTGCGTCCAAATACTGGATGTCATACATGGTCATGGGGTTGTTGGAATCCGGGTAGAATTTGACAAGAATATCACGTCCGGCGCGGATCACAACATCCTTGTCATCGTAGACATCGAAAAGGTTCGAAGTCCGACCCTTGCTTGCAACGTTCCGAACAATTTTCTCCCAACAAAGTTTCCTGGGAGATTCCCAGAGCTTTACCTTTGGCAAATCTCCGTGCCCGTCCTTATATGCGAGGTAGGCCAAGCGGTCAATTACGTTAAAGACGCCGATTTTTTTAGGTGTCCAGAAACTTCCCGCCTTCTTCCCCGTATCAGAGACCTTCCTTGTCCCCGATTTTTTCATGTCTTCTTCAAAGATCCTCTTCCGCTCTTGGCAGGCAGGGCAGGGTTTTCCGTATGTCTCCTCCATGCAAACCAATTGCTCGATATCATTATCACCATGTTTGATGAAATGCTTCCCCGCTATCATGTGATAAGTCGCCCCGCTTCCCGCCCTAGCGGGGAGGATCCTGATGACGTTATCGGCGTCGTCATTGACTTTCGCAGGAACGGGTTTGAAGAAGACTTCCTTCCAGTCGAACCCGGCAGTATTAGCTTCCGCAGCTAAGAATTTTTTGTCCAACTCATTGTCTGGAGATGAGAATTTTACCATCATTTTTCTCCCATTTTTTGGTATTTTTCTTTGTTCATGCAGATAGCCGGATCGAATTGCGCTCTCATGTTCGAGGCCAACGTGATCAGCATATCCTTCCTATGCTGAAACGCTTCTTTTATCGCCCTCAGAACATTGGCCTCGTGCTTTGCCTTGTTGAGCAGAGAAGCCGCATCGATATACTCCTGATTGATGTGAATCTTGTTGGCGAGAAGAGTTTCTGTGATCTTAGTCCCGGACTTTGCGGCCTCCGTTCTGTACATCTCGTCAAGCATCGCCTCAAGAGCATCCAAATGAAGCTTCTTTTCCGCAACGTCCGCCTCCATATTCTCCTGCATGACAGCATAGAATGCGAACAGAGAAGGCTGATTTTTTAGATCGTCGTTAATGGTTTCTTCTGAAATTGAGAGTTCTGAATCCGGATCGAGTTCTTGTTTTTGGTTCCCGATAACCAATTCTATTTTTCCGATCATATTTCCTCCTATAAATCAAACAACCTAGGCCCACCGACGATATGCTTTTTAATTTTCTTACTTCATTCAGCCTCCATACATACATTATACAACAAATCAGCGAACATCATAGCAAAACAGACATCATTCTGGAAAATTCTTTTGCTGCGTTTTCCAGAAGGACTTTGTTCTCCGGACTGTACAGAATCATGGCCGGATGAATACCATATACGATCCATGCTTTTGCTCTTTCGTTCCATTCGACTATAGAGTTTCGTTCCATAATGCCGGAGGTCTTATCCCCAGAAAAATAATGTAAAGCGGTTTTGCCAAGAGAAAATATCAATCGGGGTTTAATCAGGTCTATTTCTTTCTTGAGCCATTGATGCCCACAGTCCAACGCTATTTTCGGTTCTGTTATCTTATTGTCTTTGGGTCTGCACTTCATAACGTTCGTCGTATGAACATCTGTTTTAGATATCCCCAAATCGCCAAGGACACCCCAAAGGATTTGTCCCGCTTTACCGACAAACGGAATCCCAGTCCGGTCTTCGTCGGCTCCAGGAGCCTCGCCGACTATCATGACCTTATTGATCTGTCCCTTTTGGAACGGAACAGGGAAGGTACATCCCTTCCTGGCAGAGCATTTCTCGCAATTTCGTATTTGCTCTCTGATCATTTCCTCATCGTAAAAATCGGGATTCAGAAGTTCTTTCATCCTCATGCTTCCGAAATCTCCCCGTCTAAAATCTTCAAGAAGATACATTTTAGAAATCGTCATCCCGCCCGATTTCGACCTCTCCCCGTAAACCAACGCCAATCTCCCGGCAGAATCCTCGATCATCCGCTTTTTATTCTCGTAGCCATAAAGCTCTCTCGAAACGCTGACATACGTATTATGCGAATCGTCACGAAAAACTCCATAAACGCTCCCGTTCCCACGCTTTATTTCATCGAATCTTCCGACGTACCAATGAGAAGGATTCTCTTCTTCAGTAATGGTGATCATCTTTTTTATATCTAATTTTTCAGAGAGAGCTTTGACCATCTCTTTATAGAACCCGTAATAATCATCGGAAAGTTCAAAATTAAAAATATCTAATTCTTCGTCAACATCCTTCAATTCCGACACCGATGAAAGTTGCGACTTATCCGCAGGAAGGCTTTTATAGTATCCAATATATTTCAGCATATCTTTCCGGAATTCTTCTTCCATTATTCCAGAAAAAACCTTGGCAAAAAGCAGAGTTTTCACCCTCCCGACATTAACGACTTTTCTATTTACTGAGCCGATGAATTCGAAGAAATCTTTGAACTTCCCGCCACAATCTTCTCTAGCTTTTATCACTTCATCAGCCACACGTTCAGAGATGCCCTTTATTATGGTCAACCCGGCACGTAGAACATTATCCCCCTCTAATTCCCACGTCTGCCCCGACAAATTAATGTTCGGCAAAACTATCCTCATGCCGTGCCGTTCTGCATCGCTTAGAAGTTCCGTAATGTCATCCTTATCATCAGCCCTTTGCAGAGAGGCGCAAATGAATTCTGCAGGGAAATAAGTTTTTAGCCAAATCGTCCAATATCCCAAGACCGTGTATTCGACGCTATGCGATTTGTTGAATCCGTATGCGCCAAAATAAGTCATCAATTCGAAAAGCTTATCGGCGTCTCCCCTGCTCAATGTCCCAAGTCGCTCCGCTCCGTCAGCGAACTCTTTCCTGTACGCTTCAAATTTTTCTTTGCCCTCTGATTTTCCTATGATCTTTCTGATTTTATCCGTAGTAGACCAAGACAGCCCACCGATCCTGTTCAAAACGAACATGATCTGTTCTTGGAAAAGCATAATTCCATGAGTTTCGTGCAGGATTTCTTTGACCCCACTACTGGCATAACTTGGTCTTTTTTTACCGTCCTTGAACAGAATGAATTCTCTGGCGAGGCCGGAACGCAGAGTCCCCGGACGGAATAACGCATTGACCTGATAAAGCTCCGTAAAATTCTTGGGTTTGAATTCGCGCAGATATTGGGTCATCCCTGAAGATCCGAATTGGAACGTCCCGATCGTATCGACCGCTTTTATGGTTTCGAAAACCTTTTTATCATCCAGTTCCACGCTGTTCAAATCTATCTTCTTTCCGGTTCGTCTCTCCACCATCTCAGATGCTCGTGTGAAAACATTCAGGGTCTTCAATCCCAAGGCGTCAATTTTCATCATCCCCATAAATTCTAAATCCGCCTTGTCCCAATTGACAACCAACTCATCGTCTTTCCCGCGCGTTAAGACGCATTTGTCCCCAGAATAAAGGTCATCAGTATCAACCACGATTCCCGCCGCATGCATCCCCTTAGTCTTCGTCAGACCCTCAATGACCTTTGCATAATCTATGACATAAGGATGTTTAGCGTAGAAATCTTTTGCCTCCTCAAAGGAAGCCACGGTATCCTCAACGGTAGAACCGGCCCCAACCTCGCCATCAAGTTTAGTCAGAACCTGCTTGGCCATTTTATCTATCTCGACCAAAGGAACGTCAAAAACACGTCCGACATCCCTTATAGATCCTCTTCCCTTGGTCGTGGAAAAAGTTGAGACGTTCGCAACCTTCCGGAGACCATACTTTTCTTTCAGATGCCCCAGAACCCGCTTCCGTTCCACGTCCTCGAAATCAATATCAATATCCGGCAAGTCTCGTCGACCGGGAGAAACAAATCTTTCGAAAACCAATCCATATTGCAAAGGATCTATCTGGGTTATACCCAAAAGATATGCGACCAGACTCCCGCCTACCGATCCTCTCCCCGGCCCGACTCTACACCCGTTCTCTCTGGCCCAATCAATAACCTCTTTGACCAACAGAAAATATTCGGAAAACCCCTGCTCAAATATCTCCTTAAGCTCGTTCTCTAGCCTGTCCCCTGCTATCGCATTTTTATCCAAGCCCTTTCCGGCCAACGATCTAATACACAAATCTTCTAAAAATTTATTCGGGTCGTCCTTGGCTTCGGGATATGCTATAGGAATAGATATGGATTTCGGTTCCAAACTGAATTTGCACTTCTCCGTTATCTCATCCCAAACATCGACCATCGCCCGTTCTTCGCCAGAAAGACCAAATGCAGCCAGGCTATCAACCATTTCGTCATACGTCTTCAGATAAATATCTGATTGATTTTCGCTTTTTATAAGACCGGGCCTAATTTTTTGGTTGATAGATATGGCGCGAACAACTTCCCTTGCAGCCCAATCCTGTTCGTCAACATAATGAACGTCATTCGTATATACGACTTTTATCCCCAATTCTTGATGCAACAGATGAACCATTTGGTTCAACGCATGCTGTTCTTTATAATCTTTTATCAAAATGCTCTCAAGATAAAAATCGTCTTTATATTTATCCCGGAACCTGCAGATCAAATCGCTCCAATCGGGATGTGCCAAGATCCCGGAAGAGCAGGCGGTCGTGACCACAACATCATCCAAGCCCTCCAGAACGTGTTTCCAATCAGTTCTTGGTCGATAAAAGAATCCATCAAGATTGGCAGAAGTTAGAGTTTTCATTATCGACGAAAGCCCATGGCGATTTTTGGCTATTGCGATCATGTGATAGCGCAACTTATTAGTCCGGTCGTTCAGATCATCAACAACGTAGAATTCGCACCCCAGCAAAGGAATCGCCGATGTCTTTTTCAATTCTTTGTAGAATTTTATCGCCCCATCAACGTTCCCATGATCAGTAATCGCTATTGATTTAACATTCCGCTTTTCGATTAATTCTGGAAGTCGGTCTATTCGAATCAAGCTGTCTTGTATCGAATATTCCGTGTGAAAATGCAAATGAGAGACAGGGTTCAAAACGTTATCCTTTCGCAGAATCGTTCTTTTCCCGACTCTTGTCGGCTTTGAGATAATGAGGAAGATCATCTAAATCAGTTCTTCCCGTTTCTTGAAAATGAATTACGCAAAACAGATTCCATGCAGCCTGCCCCAAATGGTCTTCATCCTCCATACCCATCATGAATTGCGTAATGTGTCGCAGGGCGGAATCAATGAATCTGGAAAACGGTTCTCCTGACTCCCAATTCCTCGGTGAGTATTTAGTTCCTCCCTTTTGATAAACGCGAGCTAAACGCATAAGGGCAAAAGGTGATATCAGTTCGAATCGACCTTTTCCGTCTTTGGGTTCTACCATGGCTCCGCCCTCAAACGTCAGCCTTTCTTTCGTCTCATCCTTCAGAACAAATTTATCTTTCATGGCAATCACTAGGCTTGGAGGCCGGAATCGAATCGGCCACGGAGCTAGTACTACGAGGAGTCGGTTTTAATCCCGTCTCCTGCTCCGAGTCGCCAGACTCCAATATGCAGATTTCGCAAAAATCACGAAGCTTTTTGATATCATCTTCAGTCGTCGCCACATCAGGATATATGGACAACCATCCGGAAAAGATTAATCTAACGGCTGCCTTTATCCTATTCCACAAAGAGCCGTGGAACGCCCTAAATTCAATATGGAGATCGGCAGGCCACTGTTCAGTTCTGTTGGTAAACCCAAACCAAATAATATGAAACGGATCATCACACGAACAACGAAGCACGAGTTCTTTATCGAATGTTTCAGATGAGAATTTATTAGAAAGATTCCTATTCTCCCGCTTCCGCGACTCAAAAAAAGACCGAACCTTTTTTCTTATTTGTTCTCCTTGTTCTGGAGCAATTTTATAATTCGTTATCATATTTAATCCTCCAATGGGTTTCTAAATATTTCAATCCTTCCGCACCTTATATACGCCCATTTATATTGCGGATAGCAAGTATACAGATAGTTTATATTAAAAGACGCACACCAACAATAGGCAAGTTCCACGCGCCCATTCTTATTAAGAGCAAAAACAGAATAATCGTTGGCGCAACCCCATGTCCAACACTTGCCGTTTTTCCATTTGCGAATAGATGAACCGCTGGCAATAGGAAGACTTAAAGATGTTCCATCAACTCCGCGAACATCGACATAAACCCACTTAGATTTTTTTAGCTTCATCGCTGCAAGCCTCTATGCCCAAAATCTCAAATATCCTTCCAATCACGAACCACATATCTTGCGACGAGTTGTTGGTCAGGAAATCAACAGCGAGGGATTCTTGTTCTCTGGAAATATTTTTTATACGTTTATCTTTTTCGGCGTCTTTTCTTCCCCGTTCATAGATGATCCTCGCCGTCGGAACAGAAATCCCAAGCCCTTCGGCAAGTTCCGGAATATTCTTATTCGACCTTTCTGTCAATATCCTGATAAACTCCTTGTCCCTCTTGTGCAACTGTGTCAGCCTGTTTATTTGTTTAGTGTGTTCAGCGTTAATGCGCCACAATTCATCTATCAAATCCCTGGGAGTCCCGCAAGATAAAATTTCTTTCTTCGTTGGCTCAGTCATGATCGCCTCCTATGATAATTAGTTTTCCCATTCCACGGATACGATATACCGTATATTGTGTCTGGCCTCTTCCACGCCATTTTTTATCTCAGCTATCCAAATCTCTGAGTGGTCTCCCAAATATTCGAACATACAAATCAACTCAACTCCATCCTTGGCGGCGATATATGCCACCTCATCTCCTGAGAATATTATCCATCGAGCCTTTTTCCCATTTAGATCCTGGAAAGTCATCTTATGCTCTCCCTTTTTTGTTGTTTTTTCTCGCAAGTTTCCCATCGTCATAAACAACAGAGACAGACTTGAGATTAATTTCTAACCGCCATCTAATGGCCTGTAAACGAACCTGGCGAGCAGCTTCAGCATCAGATTCATATTGGTATATAGCAGAGAACGTAGTTCCCGTCAGCGAAGAACGAAACTCCACGACCTCTCCGCCTTCATACACCAAAGCATACCACTCCTCAGTTTTTGGTTTATGATTCGTGATCGGTCTTTTCTTGTTCATCTATCTTCTCCTGAGATAACGCCAGATCCTAACAAATATATTCTTATTGTTCGCACCCGGTATCGGTATCGGCCCCCGAATTCTTTCTGCCACCCAATATCTGCGCCACATTTCATCATAACACTCTTTGGAACAAAGATTTATTTCAAACGATATATCGATCCACGGTGTAGGTTTCCCGCAGAGAAAACATGGTTGTTCCTCTTGTCCAAGGACGGCATCCGGATAGGGCCTTTCTTCTTCCATGGTCTTTCTATTCTTCTACTTCCAAACCCAAGATATTAAGAATCTCATTCGCCCCATAATCAGCGTCTAGAACGTTGTCGGTCTCAAGCATAACTTCCGTCATCTTTCTTTTCTGCTCCTGCGTGACCTTAGACTTATGACAGATGTTGCTATCTTTATAGTAATCACACGTTAAGATCCTGTTATGAATTTTCTCTTTTCTTATCAAACCCAATCGAGAACTGAGGTGATTGAGCGCAAGGGCCATATCCTCTTCCCAATCTTTATCGCAATCATAACCCCCGACGTACCCCTTAATGTTCACCCAATCATCCAAAAGTTTCATGGCCTTTTCATCAGTCATGAGGCTCCTCCAGTTTTATTTTTATTTTCTCCTCTATTCCACGCCCTTATACACTGCCATCGGAAACGCTTTATAACGCTCCGACCGCAATGCAGACACAGGATAGACCAACCCCCAAAAATGAGGTCAGATTCGAGAAGTACTGGGATGTAATCGCAACAGGATTTTATCTTTCTCATGACTTCACTCCTCCCTTGTCTCAATAATTCTAAAGACATGAACAAGGGGGAACTTATACGTGGCGTGTTCCTTTTCTAAAAGAACACAGAACAAATCGCCCTTCTGATATGTGTTTACCACCCCTTCGAACACCATGGGTTCAGACTGTGTGAAAAGATGAACAATAACTTTTTTATTCATCATCCCTCCTTCGGCTTTCCGGCCAGGTATTGTTTTGCAACCCCAGTAGCCCCCGCTTTTGCCAAGATCTTTTCAATCCTAGCAATCGTGGTCTCGACCGCAACCGACGACGTATAATTTTTCATAATCAATCTTCCTTCCCGGTCGCCAAGAGCATATCCAATTGTTTCACCGAATCTCTCAGGCTGCCGGTTATCCGTCCTGCCCTCTGGCCAAGATTTACGATCCTGATTATTTCTTGTTCCTTCTCCCGGTCCCAATCTCCCCAAATGCCGGCAGCTTCTTTTATTTTTCCAAGCAAAAGCACGGCAGGAGTTTCCCGAGCCTTAAGTTCTGTCAGCCGCTCATGCACCTGTCGATCTAATTCGTAATCGTGTTTATGCTTAAGCTCCTTGGCCAACCTCGTATTGATTTCTTTCTCAAACACCTCAGCAGTCACTTCACGACCATAAAACTTAACAGACCCATTGACTTCGATCTTGGTGCCAAACTTTTCAGCTAATGCAGGAATAAGATAGACAGGAATAGCCTTTACGTCCTGATAAGGGGCTTGTTTAACTATTTTAATTACGTTAGCGGAATCAATGTACATCAGCCCCGCACGGGCAGGAACTTCATCTTTTCCTATCAGTTTCCAAGGGCAAACATAATAAAATTCATTGCTGATCTCCAGGGCGTCAGCATGTTTCGTTTCGAACCGCGAAGCATCGTTGGTAAAATCGGAACGATTAACCTTGATCTCGAACGATTTTATTCCCCAAGTTTTTTGCCAGAGGCCAATAGCAAGAAAATCAATATAATGCGCCAGGTCATATCCGGTTCTGGTTCTAAATTCCGGGAAACACGCATAGCCCTCCCTGTATTGCGCGATCAGGATCGTCTTTATGTCTTTCGCAGACATGGCCACGCTTTGAACCTTTGCATTCTTTTCATCGCTCATAACCGCCCTCATTCCGCAGCCTTGTAATTATATATGGGTACAAATCTATCGGTGATTCTAACCGTCGGCTCTAGAGAAGAAATGATTTCCTCAGATGGCTTATAGGCTTCAGGAGCTTCATCTATTGTTTTGATGTCCGCAGTAGTAGTATAGATCCCAGCATTCACCATGTCCGCCTGGAATTTGTAAGGATTAAGATTGGCCCGTGCCTGTGTTCTGCTCATAACTCGTCCTGCTCCATGAGGGGCAGAAGAGTTCCACGCTCGATTCCCTTTGCCGATCCCGATGATAACCCCGTCTTTCATGTTCAGAGGTATCACAACCTCTTCCCCGTCCTCGGCAGAGATGGCCCCCTTGCGGACAATCCCGTCTCCTCCGATATAGTTATGAACAGATTCAATACAACGGAATTCTTTATCACTGCCAAGAATAAAACTCTTTAGTCGCTCCCAAATCTTTATGCGATTACGATGTGCGAACCATTGGGCGACAAGCATATCGGAATTATAATATTGCGAACCCAGTTCGTCGCCGGGAGGGAAGAATTCCAAGCCCCGGAATTGTTCAGCCACACAGAAT
>Ga0172381_10005505_pt1 | contig 12824 bp, 26 predicted proteins | sample Leawel6488metaG_FD_119754 | JGI IMG/M metagenome (GOLD analysis project Ga0172381, IMG submission 119754) | Leachate microbial communities from a municipal landfill in Southern Ontario, Canada - Leachate well 64-88 metaG | ecosystem: Engineered > Solid waste > Landfill > Unclassified | place...
ATATGGAACATTTGGGCAAGTTGGAGAAGGATATTGTGGAATATAATATGGTACATAATATGGAATACCAACTTTATTTCTTTCTTTTTCAACTTCTAATTCAAGTTCTAATTTTCTTATTTGAAGCTTTAATAATTCTATTTCTTTTTCCATATTATTATTTATTTATTATTATATAGTGTAACTGCTCTACATACAGGTTATGGTTCATATTCTATACCATCTCTTTCCTGTTGTTTTTTTCTTCATTATTTTGTATATTGAATTCTATTGTTTTCATAATTTAAATTTTAATAATTTTACATCTTCTTGTTCAAGAGTTTTTTTTATTACATCTACTATATCTTCTAGACTTAGATAAGTATCTTGATCTCTTGATCTTTCTAATTCCCTTTGTAGGCAAATCTTTTGAATGAATGATCTCTCTTGTAGGTTTGACAGTATCATGTGTGTCTCTTCGTGACCATCTAATACTGCTATTCTATACATGAGATCTGATATCTTGAAATAATTAGGAGAGGTTTTAAGCACTTCTTTAGAGACCTCTTTTTTTAAACTTCCTAGATCCATGTTTTTTTAAGCTTTGCTAATTTTCTTGCGTTCCAATTCTTAGAATCAAATGGACTAATTTTTTTACACCTTTCTTTTGAGGTCATCATCTTTCTTGCTAATTTTAATTTAGGATTTATTTTTGTTGCCATATTTTACAATTCTTCTAAAAATTTATTATAAGGACTAATTACTTTTTTAATATAACATTGTTCTACTTTATGCATTAAAGATAGACCAGACCTGGTAGGAAGACAGACATAAATATAATTGTTGCTAGACTTAAGAACTACTACAGCTTCATAATCAATTCCGTTATATATGTTTCCAGTATCTACATTTATATCTCCTCCATTTGAATAATAAGTAAATGTGATTATGTCTCCAACGTTTGCTTCCATATTAATGTTTTCTTTTATAGTCCATCCATTTATTATAAGATGCGAGACTGAAACAAATCTTAATATCAGAACCTAACTTGTCATACATCTCTGACTCTAGAAACCAATCTATTAAACTATAAAGATCTTCTGATTTATTATAGGACTGTAAATCTTTTACTAGTTTAAGGGCGGGGATTAAAGCAATCTGTGGGCAATATTTATGTATTTCATTAGATCTCCTAATAAAATAACCTATGATTGCTCTCCTCTCTGTAAGTTCTGGATCATTAACTTTAGGCGCCTTCTTTAATCCTTTAACTTCTTCTTCTAAACTAGTATATCTAATTTCATCCTCTTGAGCCATAGGCTCTAGTAACTCTTTCCTATCCTTTCCTATCCTTACCTGGGTTGGTAATTGGTAGACATCTGGTATACCATCATTAGTATCTTTATTAGATAATGCTTTTATTTCTTCTTTATAGATCTCTAAGTATTTACTAGGAGTATATCTATCACTTCTTAGATAGTTATTTTCTTTCCAATCTATTATAACTAAAACCTTATCATCAAAAACTTTTACGAACCCTTTTCCTTGAAGTACTTTTAAATCATCTGGTTTACTTTCTGTCATTCTCATAATAGTGAAGTGCTCACAAAAGCCATCATCATCAGCATTCATTCCAAAATGGAAATATAAATTTTGAGAAGATGGAGGCATCATTAAAAACTGACTTGAATTTGTTATTGACTTACTAAACATTCTACGTTGTGCCATTGTATTAATATTAATTAATAATAAAAACGATACCCCATTAGAAGATCGTTTAGAAAATAAGAAGAGTGGGGACTTCTTTGTGCTTAATTGTATTTAAATTATATATCCTTACTTTGAATCTGTCAAGTACCCATACCTGTGGACACATCTTCATCAGAATCTTCCTCTTCATTATTCGAGTTTTTTTCTACATCTTCTTCTGTTGGATAGTTTAATTCTTTAAGTTTGCCAGCAAAGCTATAAAGAATTAAACTAAAACAACCAGGAGATAATTCTGATCCTGTATAATCTTTTACGTATTTTTTTACTAATTCATCTAATGTCATATGTTATTAATCTATTAATTATAAAAATTTAAAGGGCAGATTACTCCACCCTTATTTTATTGTTTATATAGTCTATATTGATGTATGGATAGGTTGATTAACTGAATACGCTAAGGTCTTTCTTTATGATTTTTGCTTTAAGATAAAAATCCCTTCTCTGTAATTCATCATGAATTAATATAAGCAATATTTTTAATTCTTCTTCACTTACCTTAGACAATTTAATTGTCATAGATCTTAACCATTCCTTGCTTACTTCTATCATAATAACTTCCACTGCTCAGGACGAAACCATCATCGCAGACTATATATTAAAGAACTGGGAGATTAAACAGATTTGAACTGTTGCTTCTCTTTGTTAAGAGTTGTGCTACCACTACACCATAATCTCCTTCAATCACAGAATGATTGATACTATAATTTACTTTCAGTTACACTTTTTTGATTCTTGTACTTAGCTTCTTTTTTGTCATTGTAAGGATTAGTTGTAGGAGTAAGTAATTGTTCAAAGACCAACTGACAAATCTTTAATCCTGGATACAAAAGAATAGGTTTAACTCCAATGTTACTGATCTCTAATACTATTTTTCCTTCAAAGCCTGGATCAATATGTCCAGCTGTAGAATGAATAGCTAATCCTAATCTCCCTAGAGAAGATCTTCCATCAATCCTAGCAGCTACACCAGAAGAAAGCTTAACTAATTCTTTTGTTATTCCAAGAATAAAGTCTCCTGGATTAATGGTAATAATTTCACTGTCTGAATAAGAAATCTTTTTAAGACTACTAAGTCCATAAGTTTCAGGATTTCTAGTGTCAATTTTATTTCCATCTTTAAGATAGAATAAAACTTCATTGCCAAGACATAGATCTAAAGACGCTGATCCAATAGACTTTTTATCTAATGGCGTTATTATTATTTCTTTATCTTTAATTGCCTTTTCAATATCTATATTTGAAAATATCATATTATTGTTGTTCGTTATTATCTTTATTATTTACTACCAAGACTTCTGTTGTAAGCAATATCCCAGAGACAGAGATAGCGCTTTCAATTGCAAGTCTTGTTACTTTAACTGGATCTATTATACCTTCCTCAAAAAAATCTATATACTCAAAGGTTAAAGCATTGAACCCAGTATGTTCTTTAGATTTTTCAAGGTTCTTTAGTACCCAATCTGGATTAATTCCAGCATTTTTACATATCATTCTAATAGGAGCTTCTAATGCTTTTTCAAGAATCTTAGATCCTACTGTATTAAGCTTAAGACTTTTTAAGTATTTAGAACAATTAAGTAGGGCAACTCCTCCTCCTTCTATTACTCCATCTTCTATTGCTGCTTTTGTAGCACAAACTGCATCATCTATCTTGAGCTTTATAGCTGTTTGTTCTAATTCAGTAGCTCCTCCGACCTTTATAATTGCAACTTTACCTGATAATTTCCCTATTCTTTGCTTTAACTCTACCCCTGCTAAGTTAACTGTCATGTTTTTGTCACTATTATACTCAGCATTTAACTCTTCAATTCTCTTTTGAACTGATTCCTTTGATCCTTTTCCCCCTATTATAGTAGTACTATCCTTGGTAATGATAACTTTTCTGGCTATTCCGAAGTTTGATGTATCATTAATAGATGAAAGATATATACCATTGTTCTCAGATAAGACTTTTCCACCAGTGAGAACAGCTATATCTTGTAGGATAGCATCCTTATTAGCTCCAAGTGAAGGACTTTTAACTATTACTATCTTAGTGGTTCCCTTGTTGTTGTTCGCTAGAGTGGTTGCTAGAGCCTCTAGGCTTGCGTCTGGAGCTATGATTAATATATTCTTGCACAATTTATCAAGCGAAGCTTTCAAAGCCGGCATAATGTCTTGAAATTCATTAATCTTTTTATCTATGATCATGATATATGGATTGTCTAACACTGCTTCCATTGATCCTATATCTGTAATCATATAAGGAGACATGTATCCACGAAAGAATTGAAATCCTTCAGATAGCTCTGTGGTAGTTTCAGAGAATGGTGATGTTTCTACTGTTATAGCGCCATCTCTTCCTATCTGTTTAATAGTGTCAGCAATTAGTTTTCCTAACTCTCTGGATTCAGCAGAGATTGTAGCAATATCTTCAATCTCTTTATCTGATTTTATGCTTCTTGAGTGATCTAATAAATACTTATCAACATGAATGAAAGCATGTTCCATGTCTTTCTTTATAATAATAGGATCTTCTCTTAAGAATAAAGCATCAATCTTCTTAAATGATCTATTAATAATATCTTTAGCTAATACAACAGTAGTTGTTGTGCCATCTCCACCTTTAGAGTTAACTCTTTCAGATGCTTGTATTAGTGCACGACATCCAATGTTTTTAGCTCTATCTTCTAAGTTTATATTTATAGAAATAGTGTCTCCATCATTAGACATTATAGGAGATCCAAAATCTGTATCGATAGCAGCATTTCTACCTCTTGGCCCTATAGTTGCAGCTACTGCATTCCCTAACTCATCAACTCCCTTCTTTAATATTTGCCTAGCTTTTTTGCCTTGGTATATTTTAGTTGTCTTCATTTTTTTAATCTTTTAAATTATAATATTTTTTTAAAAAGTTTTTCATCTCTCCTCGTTGAACTCCAATCTTATGAGGCTTCTTACACATTATAGAGGAAATAAATTCTCTTTTCATCTCTCCTTGCAATACTCTATCAATTTCTTTCCATGACACATATTTAATTCCATGGAGATCATCTGTTAGAGCAAAGAAATCTATTGTTATTATATTATTCATCGATTGCAATAATGCTATCTTCCATAATTAGAAAATACTTTTTATCTTCTATCTCTATCTGATTGAGATCTTGAGTTTTAAAAATTATAGTATCTTCTACTTTTACTCTTGTAACATCTTCTCCAATATATTCTACTACTCCATAATTCTTTTTAAACTTATCAGAATTAATAGTAGTTACTAGGCCAGAATCATCTGCCTTATTAAGCTCAATCGGTCTAACTAATATATTTTTAAATAGTACTTTTAATTTCATGTTGTTATGCTTTAGTTATTATTGGCTTTTTAACTCTTGTCTCCCATAGTATTACTACTTTATAGCAATTAGATGGAACTTCTAAATCTTGATAATCTTTTACTGCTTGTTTAACATGATTTTTATTTGATTTAACTTGAACAAATAAGACTCTATCTTTTCTAGTTGCTATTATATCACTAAAGAAAAGATCTTTCTTTATTTTAATATGGCCTCTAGATAAAAAAAACTCAGAATACTCAACCTTATATCCGCGCTCTTCAAGATATTTCTTGGTTTTGTATTTACTTCTTTGACCTTTAGCATACGCGTTCAAGCGTTTTTTCTTTGGACTAATTACTTGATTCTTTTTTGATACGAGTATAGGTATTGTTGAGGCCATATGTTTTTAAAAATATTAAATCATTTTTATCTGGTACATAATCATGATCGATTAGAACTGTTATTACTCGCTCTAGTAATAAATCTTCTTTCTCTTTATAATGCATTGCTTGTCCAATATGATTCTTAAAATTATCAATAGGACATGAGTTAAAAATGCTTTCATTAAATTCTCCTTCTTTATATCTATTGCTTCCAGGACTAATAATATGATGTAAAGCATTTGAAGTTCTATGTCCTAATTCGCTAAGATCAAATGTCCATCCAATCCAGAAGTTAATAACCTTTGTTGGAAACCTATTCTTTAATGCCATAATCTTTTTATAATAAGAAGTTTTTGATTATCGCTAAAAGCTTTTAAAGCTTTTTTTCCAAACTCTGAAATTAAATCATCTGCCTCTTTAAAACGTTTCTCTTTTTTAAGTTTCTTAATTTCGCACATGTAACATAGATTACTTCCTTCTCTATGAAGAGTATAACATATTCCAAAGAATCCATGATGATCCGTTGTTAAAAGTATTTTACACACCTCACATCTCAATGAACTATCAATTTTTATTCTTGGTTTCTTGTATTCTTCTTTATGTTTTTTTCGGTACGTCTGACTACATAATATAGAACAGAACTTTCCATTCCCAGCTTTAACTATAGATTCTTTTACCCAACGTTTTTTTCCACATTCTAAGCATTTTATTAAATACTTATATCTTCCATTGGATGATTTTACTTTTTCTAATATAATTACATTCATTTGTGGAAGAGAGGGAGTTATCCCTATAGTTAGTTGTTCCTATCTCTAGGAATAAAATCATGATTTCTTATTATTTTTTGCAAAATCTCTAATTTCAGTACAAACTTCTTCATTGTTTAGTAACCACTCTTTAGCGGTTTTTAATCCATGACCTATAGAATCTTCTCCGTGATAATAAAATGAACCCTTTTGAATTATTATACCAAGATCTATTGCTACTTCAAGTAATTCATATCCCTTTGATATTCCTTCTCCATAATAAACATCTACTTCGCATTCTTTAAACGGAGCTGCAACTTTATTTTTCACAGTTTTAACTTTTATTCTTACGCCAATAACATCATCACCTTGTTTAATCGCTTGCATCCTTTTCATTTCAATTCTTACAGAAGCATAGAATGATAATGCATTACCACCAGAAGTGGTTGTGCTTGGCCCATAACTAAATGGCCCAGTAGAAATAGCTGCCCTAGTCTGATTAATAAAGATTGCACATACATTTGACTTAGATATTAATCCAACTAATTTCCTTAATGATGATGACATGATCCTAGCTTGTAATCCTATTTGAGTTTCTCCAATCTCTCCAACTGATTCTGCTCTAGGCAATAAAGCTGCAACAGAATCTAGAACTACAACAGATACATTTCCATCTCTTACTAATTGTTCAATGATCTGTAATGCTTCTTCTGCTGTATTAGGTTGAGCTATAAGAAGATCATGTAAATTAACTCCAAGCTTTTCTGCATATGTTTTATCTAGAGCATGCTCTGTATCAACTATAGCAGCAATCCCACCAAGCTTCTGAGTCTGTTCAATTACATGAAGGGCTAGTGTGGTCTTAGCTACAGCCGCGCCTCCATAAACTTCAACAATCCTTCCCTTAGGAAATCCACCTATTCCTAATATTTTATCTATCTTAATAGATCCAGTAGGAATAGATTCTATATCTAAATGAAAGTCACTATCTAAACGCATTAAAGATCCTGCTCCAAATCTACTTTGAATGCTTTCAATAGTTTCGTCTATTGTTTTGTTTTCTATTTGCTTACCTTCCGATTTTTTTACCATAATCTGTTTTTAAAAAAGTTTCTAAATCAAAATACTTATCACATTCTATTGCCTTACCATAAGAAATGTTGTCATCTTCTATAAGAAGTACAGTATCTTTCTTATAGTCATTCCAGAAACTATCTGGAAGTCTTCTATTCATTATAGATTTTATTCCACATGAATAAGCATGATTAACAATATGTTTAAAATCTTCTAATGTTTTAGCCCTTAATAGAATTTCCATATTCTTTAATTAATTCATCAATTTTAAGTTTATTGAATCCAAAGATTATTTCTTTTCCTTCTACTTGAACTTGAGGGAGTGTTAGAACTTCTAATTTGTTACGCTCTTCTGTATTAGAAGTAACATCTATTTCAGTAAAAGAAACATTATTTGCATTAAAGTATTCTTTTAAAGCTCTACATGTTGCACAAGATGGAGATGTAAATATTTTTATTGTCATATTAGTCATCAGAAGCTGAAGAGTTTGGATCTTCATGAAACACTTGCCCACAATCTTCACACTTCCAGAAGTTAATTTTTTTTATATTACTATGTTCACACTCTGATTCAGTATCTAAAGTTACTCCAGCATTTTGAATCTCTAACTTAAGATCTTTAAATGATAGTAGTCTAGCTTTTTCAATCCACTCATCAGCATTTTTCTCATCTGCTTTGATAGGATTTATAATTAAATTTAATTTAGAATATCCTATAGATGCATAAGTCTCTTTAGCATATTCTAATTTCTGTGATCCTATAAAGAATGAATAAACATTCATAAGGATCTGAGCAATCCTAATCTTAGAACTTAGTGTATCTCCAGGAATTGGAAGATCTGTATCTTTGATAAAGTCTGTCCAAGTACCAGTAAGATCAATACGTTCTGAAAGGAACGTTTTGTTTTTTTTAATTTCTGTAAGTATTTTTCCAGCATTTAAAAAACTAAGTTGTCCCATTAATAAACTATTTTTTAGTTCTTCTTTTAATGTACGATGTTTTTCTTCTAGTTTTTTTTGTTTTAAAATTAAATTTGAATCCATAATTTTTATAGTATTAGAGGAGGGTAAAATACCCTCCTCTATTAATATTAATCTTCGTCAGCGCTCTCTCTCTTAATTGGTTCTAATACTTCATCGACATTAACTTCTGCAACTTCATCTATTTCCTTCTTCTCCATTTCAATTTTCTTATTGATTAATGATGCAATAACATCTAATCCATCAATTTGAGCTTGTTCTTCTTCTGTGATAGGAGTGTTATTTCTTGCAGCAATAACAGTATATTCAGTATCTAAATTAGCTCCTTTCTTTGTAATTGTAATATCATAAGGAGGTAATGTCTCGAATCTATAATCTTCATCTTTTGCTAATCCAAGTAATTGTTTGATTATAGAATGTCCAAATTCATATAACTTAATTGATGAATCTGATCTATCAATTATCCAACATAGATATCTTAATTTTGGTCTATCTCCAGACTTGCAATATTTGCATGTCTCTGCGCCTAAACAGATATGACTTTTCTTTTCTTCTTTAATAAAATGACTACCATAATCCATTATCTCAGAAACTATTCTAATTTTATTAGCTCCATCCTTTGGTTTAAAGTAACCTGTTCTTTCAGATTCTGGTAATTCGTATGTTTGTAAATTCATTTGTTTGTTTTATTTTTTTTAGCTTTGACTGTTCCAGTCTTCGCTTTAACTAACTCTTTGCTTTTTTCTCTAAGTTTCATGCATGTTTTTTTATAGTTACAATATTTACACTGCCATGTTCCCCATGCTTCCGATGGTGGAATAATGTTGTTGTCATAGTATCTATTAAGTTCATCCAATTCACTTAGAACATATTTCTTTATAAAACTATCTTCAAATAGTAATGGTAACTCATCACGACATCCTCCTCCTCTATCTACATAATACATTATGCAATAGTCTACTATTTTTCCAGTATCTGGATTTACTAGTTCTGGATAAATATGTAATAGATATTTATTGGCTAGATAATCGTATGCAGCTAACTGTACTTTCTGATGATGTTTTACTTTATCTTCTTCTTTAGCTCGTCTAAAAAATGCTTCTGGCCTTTGCGATTTTACGTCGACCATCGCTATGCCTCTGCTTAAACGAACAAGATTGTCGAACCTTCCCTTCAAATTGGTATCATTATCTATTATTGTTTTTTCTGAACAGATAAGAATTCCCATTTTCTCACATGCATTTGAAACATATTCATGCGTCATATTTCCAAGCTCTGTAACAAAATCGTCTCTCTCTTCTTTTGTGTCAGTAGAAATATTTTTTCTTCTAAAATAATGTGCTCTTTTACATAAGCCCATAGAAGAAGGATTCCAGTATGAATCTTCAGCCTTTCGTTTTAATCTAGATTCATTTCTTTTCCTCTGCTCTCCTTTGAAGTAATCAATCATTGCTTCATCTACTGTGTCATATACTTTTGGTTTGGGAGAGTGTATCATAAGAAATTTCTAATTTATAAAGTGCTTTCTCTTGTTTTTGTCTAACTCTTTCTGCTGAGATATTCATCATCTTTGCTAATGTTCTTAGTGATAATTTTTCTCCTAAGAATCCGAATCTATGCAGTAATACATTTCTCTCATCTTCACTTAATATCATAAATGCTTGACCTACTAAGAGAAGTTCATCAAACATCTTCGTATTGTTATTCATATTATTTAAGGCTATTCCAATCTTCTGATGGAATTATTCTAATATGTCCATCAAATGATTCTAATAACTTTATTTTTATTTCAGGTTCTTTTACAAAATATATTTTATTCTCTTTCCAAGAACCTTCAAAATTTTCTATACTATATTCTTCTATAAAGAACCTATCACCTTTCTTAATTCGACTTGTTTTAGATCCAACTTCTATTGCTTCTCCTTGATACATCTTAACTGGTCTTAATCCAACTTTATAAAATTCATCAGACATAATTATCTGATTCTTATCTTTTGGACGTATCCATTTAAAGGCAATAATGTTATCTATTACTTTCATACTTATATATTATACCTTAGGTTTTTAATTGTCAAGTACCCATACAAAAAAGAGACAACCAAAAAAATAAGGTCATCTCTTTTAAATACGAAAACGTTTTCGTTTATTTTCCTTTGGAAACAAATAGGTCAGATTCTTTTAAAAAGTATCCCCAAATTATTGAGGCTGAACCTAGTATTCCAAAAACTGCTACTAAGAATGCTGTATCAGATAAAAAGTAATACAAACCACCAGCTACTAAAGATACTGTTAGCGTTATTACTTTCACTACATTTGAATTTGCTCCGAACTTATTCTTTATAAATTCTATAAAGAAAGAGACAATTGCTCCAACGATACTAAGTGATAATATTTCTTCTATTGGCATATTAAGATTTACTTGTGGTGTTTGATACCACTTTAAAATTGCTCTTTAATACTACGACCTTTTGATCTATGCTTCCAACATATTTAATATTATATACTCCTATAATATCTGGAGTATAATACATTCCATAATATCCGTCTTTTCTTTTAACTAGATATCCTTGATCAATTACTTTTTCAGATTCTGACAATATACTATATTGCGGAGTAGAATCTGTATCTACTGGTAGTCCTTGAATATTTCTAAAGATACACTCAAGGTAAACTGTATTGTCTTTTTGAATTTCTTTAGTTACATGTAGCATGATATTAATATTTATTACTCTTTCTAATATTTTCTACAGCTTCCATCGGCTGAAGATTACTTAATGCCCAACACTCTTTAAATTCATTATCTTCTATATCTAAAAAATTAAATAATGAAATAGGTTTAATATGATCTATATGCCACTTACCATAATTATTCCAATTCATCCAAGGTTCAAACTTACTCTCTAAGTGATTCATTAAATCAGTAACTGTATAGCCTACTAATTTTTCCCAATGTCTTCCATGCTTTTTTCCTTTTAACGCTTTATAAATAGCGCCAGACATATTGCAATCTAAATGAAACTTAGGACTAGCTATCCTTTTTACTTTTTCATAATTCCTAATATATTTTCTACGACTATCAAGTTTTCCATACTCACGTTGATATATTTTTCTTTTATCAGATTTTGCATATTCTTTAAAATATTCTTTATGAGCTTTTGCATATTCTTTATTATATTTTTTTCTATATTCTTTTGCTTTCTCAGATTGTCTAAATACTATTTGAGATTCTTTACACTTATCAGTCTGTCGATATTCCTTCAAATATTCCTTACGCTTATCTGTTTGTTCATATTTTTTAGCATATTCTCTACGACAATTTTTACACCAAGAACCAAGTCCATCTTTGGTATCTCTACATTTAGAAAACTCTAAGATTTCTTTTTCCATATTACAGTTAGTGCATACCTTCCTTATCATATTTTTTATACATTAGATTCTAATTCGAATGGTTGTATTCCAAATCTCCCAAATACTCCATTCTCTAAACTTGTACTTATAGCAACATTAAATATTTTAACACCTTCAAGGTTTGTATTTATAGCAAAGATTTTTTGGCCTGTTCCTTCAAGCGTTGCTATTATAGAAATACTTCTAGTTCTGTCATCTTCTAAACAACTCGATATAGATATTTTAACATTGGTAAAGGTTTCTAGCAAGGTTATTATTCCAATAATTTTTAACTTTTGTTTTTGAAGAATTGTTGAAATAGAGAACATATCTTTAACATATCCTTCAAGGGTAGATTTAAATGCTAATGATCGTGGACTCTCATCTTCCAATAAAGAACTAATAGCTATTTTACTATACCCATAACGTTCTAATGTAGCATAAAGACCAACTCCTTTAGTTTTTAATGCTTCAAGAACAGTCTTTGTAGCAATAGAAATAAGTTCTTCATCTTCTAATGTAGATAATATTGCCATTCTTGCTGAGACCTTTTCATAATCTAATAAGGTATTGATTCCTAAAGACTCTGTTTCTGTTCCTTCTAATCCAGTAAAGACTGCAAAGTTCTTAGTTTTTCCATAGTTAAAATCAACAGTAACTCCAAATGATTTATTTGCTTCAGCCTCTAATGCTGTTACTACAGCCATGCCCTCTGTCTTTATTCCTTCTAAGATTGTTTCCATTGCTAAAAACTTTAGAAGATCTAAGTTCAATCCTTCAATGCTTCCATAAGCTGTTGTTCCATATTGTTCTGATCCGTACATATATTTTTTGTTTCTACTTTATGACCTTTAATAATTCGCATTTATAAACGCTCTTGTTTTTGGTCCACATCTTCCTGCTCCACCCTCTTCTGGACTTAGTATAATTCCTTTTGCTAACTGAAATTCTTTTACTGCCTTAACTGTAATTGCTCCATAGTATCCGGTAGAGTCAATATTAGTAGCAAAATATCCTAACTCTTTTAAAAGATTTTGTAATGTTACAACATCTTCGTCTTTCATTCCAAACTCTAAATCTTTTTCAAAGTTGATATCTACTTCAACATTTTCTTCTTCAACTTCTTCCTGAAATTGAAATGTCATTGGATATCTAATAAAGAAGTTTCTTGATCTAAAAAAATCTTCCGAGAT
>Ga0172381_10005506_pt1 | contig 12823 bp, 13 predicted proteins | sample Leawel6488metaG_FD_119754 | JGI IMG/M metagenome (GOLD analysis project Ga0172381, IMG submission 119754) | Leachate microbial communities from a municipal landfill in Southern Ontario, Canada - Leachate well 64-88 metaG | ecosystem: Engineered > Solid waste > Landfill > Unclassified | place...
ACCATTAACTCTCTTAGAAACTTATCATCTTCTATTAGTAATATTTTTTTCATCATAATATTTTTTTTATTTATTATTAATTGGAATTGTAAAATAAAAAGTAGTTCCTTTGTTTTCTTCTGATTCAAACCATATCTGCCCCTTGTGCGCCTGAACAATGTTTTTTGTAGTATAAAGTCCTAATCCAGTTCCATTAGTCTCCATTCTTGTTACATTTTCCGCTCTAAAGAATTTTGTAAAGATTCTATCTTGTTGGCTTTTAGGTATTCCTACTCCTGAATCTTCTATCTTAAATATAACATTTTTTTCGTCATTGTCCAAAGTGATTTTAATTTTCCCCCCTTGCTCAGTATATTTTATCGCATTTTCTAAAAGATTTTGAATAACTACTCCTATTTTCTCTTTATCAATTTTTACCTTAGGTGTTTCTTTTTTATTTACTTCCAAAACCATATTTTTGTTTCTTAACATCTCTTGAGAGGCCTCGATAACGCTGTCTAAAACATCTTCTATTCGTGCATCCTCTTGGTCATACAATAATCTTCCTTCTTCAATTCTACTAACATCTAACAAGTCATTAATTAATCTAATCATTCTTTCATTACTAATATATGTTTGTTCTAATAGCTCTCTTTGCTCTTCGTTAATTTCCCCAGCATCTCCATCTAAGATCATTCTAATTGTCCACTTAATCGCTGATAAGGGAGTTCTTAATTGATGGGCGGCAACAGAAACAAACTCCGTTTTCATCTTCTCAATCAATTTTTCTTTAGTTACATCGTGAATAATAATTAAGAACCCTTTTTCTTCTATTTCGTCTTTTAACAAAACAGATGTTATTTCTAAATGAAGACCATCAAGAGTTGCTACTTCTTCCCGATAAATATTTCTAATTCTGTCTTTGTCTATTAGTATTTTTTTTATTTCTGGAATATTTTCAATATCAAGTAAATCAACAAAACATTTACCAATCGCTTCTTTTTTGCCTATATTAAACAGTTCTGTCGCTGGGGAATTAATAATCTCTATTTGTTTCTTTTTGTTTAGTAAAATAACTCCATCGGTAAGATTTTCAATAATCGCCATCGTTTTGTTTCTCTCATCAACAGCACTTCGCCTCAATTCATCTGTATCCTCCAAAACATTTAACAAGGCGGCTCTTACTTTTCGTAAATCTTCAGATTTTGTTAACAATTCTTCCATAGTTTTATTTTACCACAATCTTAAATTTTCTCCAGTTCTATCTGGTTCTATATTTTTAATTAAACTATTAAAATTGAACTTTTTTAACATTTCTAAAACTTTTTTATTGTCATAGCCTCCCCACTCGCAATCTTTAAGATTAATATTAATCGGAACATCTTTTTTAATTTCAGATAATTCTCTGCTTAAATATGCTTCTTTTTTTTGTTCAATTAATTTTTCTCTTAATTTAGCTGGTAGGTTATCTTCCTGCTTTTCAATTTTATTATATAAATTATCTATACTTCCAAATTCTTTAATTAAGCGAAATCCCGTTTTTTCTCCAATTCCTTTTACTCCCGGTATATTATCTGATGCATCTCCTCTTAGTCCTCTGTAGTCAATAAGCTGACTTGGAGTTAGTCCATTATATTTTTCTTTAACCATTGATTCATCATAAAGCAAAGCATTTTTAACTCCTTGATTAAGGTAATAAACTTTGGTATTTTCATTAATTAACTGTAAATTATCTTTATCTCCGGAAACAATAATGTTATTTTTATCTTTAATATTAAAAGTAAGTGTTCCTATTAAATCATCTCCTTCATAGCCCTCTTTTTCAAAAATGGGAACATTAAAAGTCCTTAAAACTTCTTTAACTATTGGTATTTGAATATATAGCTCATCAGGAGCCTTTTTTCTTTGTGCTTTGTATTCTTCAAACATTTTCTTTCTAAATGTTGGCTTAGGAACATCAAAACAAGCAACAAAATATTTTGGCTCTAAATCCTTTAAGAGCTTAAATAAAACAAGCAAAAAACCATAGACCGCATTAACAACTTGATTATCTTTTGATTTCAATGGTGGCAAGGCATGAAAAGCCCTATGGATTATTGAATTAGCATCAACTATGACAAAATTTTCTCTATTTTTCATAATCAACTATTATTTTTCTTTTATCCTCATCTATAATTTCAATTTTTACCTTAACTGCATTTTTAGGAATAACTTCATCAACTGGCCATTCTATACAAACTATATTATTTTCATCAAAAATTACTTCTTTAGCAAACATTGCTTCTTTGTTATCTTCAATTCTATAAAAATCAAAATGGCAAAAGTTCCTATTATCTTTGAGTTGATACTTATTCATTAAAACAAATGTTGGGCTAGTAATATTAAAAACACCTATCTCTTCAGCAAACCCTTGAATAAGAGAAGTTTTCCCAGCGCCAAGTTCTCCACTAAAAACAAACACTCGGTGACCACTTCTTGCTAATTGTCTACCAATCTCTTTGGTCTCCTCTACATTTTTTGATAAATACTCCATACTTGTTTTATACTATCACATACAACACATCAAGTAAATTGACTTTTGCTTGCGAATATAATAAATTAGTGATGCAATATGGATATTAAAGAAGCTATAAACGGAATAGAAAATATCGGTATTTTAACTAAAAAAAATGCAAATATTGATGCCATCGGGGCCTCTTTGGCTCTTTTTTTTGCTCTAAGAAGTATGGGCAAAAAGACATGTTTTCCCTCCAATAATTTGCCTGATGAAATTATAAAACTTACCAATAAGAAAAATGGCAAACAATTTCAAATAACCTTTAGCGAAGAAATTTCAGAGGTTTATTATGAAAAAAAAGATAAAGGACTTATTTTATACCTAACACCAAAAGATAAAAATATAAATGATGATAATTTTTCTTGTAAAATAATTTCTAATGAAGATTTTTTCTCTTCTAATTACAACCTTCTCTTTACGATAGGAATTGATGACTTTAAGGAAGTTGAAAAACTTTGTGATGCTGACCAATTATTTAATTGCACTATTATAAATATTGATGACAACCTAAATAATCAAAATTACGGTGAGATTAATATTATAAAAGATAATCAACCCTTTTCTCAAACAATTGCTTGCCTGTTAAAAGAAATTGATGAATATACAAACAAAGAAGTAAATAGTTTTCTTCTCTATGGATTGTCTTTTTCCAATAAAAAAACCGATAATAATAAAAAGATTTCTACAATGAGATGGCTTTTGAAAAACGGCGGAGATCTTTCTCTCTTGCCAGGCGAACCACAAAAAAATAAATTGTTAGAGATAATTTTGAATAATCTTAGTTGTACAAATAATACATATATATCTACTGTTTTAGAAAGTGATTTTGAAAAAAGCAAAACAACATCAAAAGATCTTAGTTTTGTTGCAGAAAAACTAAAGAATTTCTTGAATATTCCTTCTTTCTTTATTTTATGGGAAAGCAAAACCTCGCCATTATCTGTAAAAGGATTGTTTTATACTAATAAAAAGTATATAGTTAACAAAATGAACAATAAATTTAGGGGAGTATATAAAGAAAAAGGTGGTATATTTTTAACCGATGAAGAAAGAGTAAATATCGCTAAAGAAAAAATATTATCTTACTTAAATTATGGAAACAATTAAAAACAAAATTGAAATTGAAAAAGACCTACAAGAAGCAATAGAACAAAATGTTTTTGGTGTTCCAGGATTTAAAAAACAAATTGAAGATTCAATGGGGTTAGATATTTCTGTTTTATTAAAAACAATATTGTCGGGTTCTATACTCTTAAATGCTTCTGACTTACACCTTGAAGCGCTGCCAGATGGATCAAAACTCCGATGTAGAATTGATGGAATTCTCCAAGAAGTATTATCTTTTGATAAATTAAAACATCAAAGAATTGTCTCAAGAATTAAGCTTTTGAGTTCCTTAAAATTGAATGTTTTTGACAAGCCACAAGATGGCAGATTCTCCATTATTTTTCACACTGGAAATGAAATTGAAATTAGGGTCTCAACTCTGCCAACAGAATATGGAGAAACTATTGTTATGAGGATTTTAAATCCTAACAATTTAATTGATTTAGAACAACTTGGACTGAGAAAGGATATTTATCAAATTTTTGAATCACAAGCTAAAAAGCCAAATGGAATGATTGTTGTGACTGGTCCAACTGGATCTGGTAAAACAACCACTCTTTATGCTTTTCTTAAAAAAATAAGAAGTCCTGAAATTAAAGTAATCACCATTGAAGACCCTATTGAGTATCACTTAGATGGGATATCTCAGACACAAGTGAACCCTAAAAAAGGATATAATTTTGCTACTGGATTAAAATCAATTGTTAGGCAAGACCCAGATGCAATCCTAGTTGGTGAAATCAGAGACTTAGAAACAGCCTCAATATCCCTACAGGCCGCACTAACTGGACACTTAGTATTAAGCACTCTTCATGCTAACGATGCCGCTGGAACAATTGCAAGATTCCAAGCGTTGGGAGAATCACCAACAAACATTGCTCCCGCTATTAACATTGCTATTGCTCAACGATTGGTAAGAAAGGTTTGTCCTAAATGCACAGAGATGAAAAAAATTTCTCCCGAATTGCTAAAAGAGATTCAAGATGGATTAGCTGGTATTGGAAGTAATGTTGATTGCCCAGAAATAAATGAGAATATAGAGGTGGCAGAAATAAAAGGTTGTGAATATTGTAATTTTACAGGATATAAAGGAAGGGTTGGTATATTTGAAGCAATGCTAATTGACGACGAGATAGAGGATTTTATCTTAACTTCCCCATCAACATCAGCCCTACAAAAAAAGGCCATTAAAAAAGGAATGACTACAATGAAACAAGATGGATTGATTAAAATATTAAAAGGAGTCACGACCATTGATGAAGTTAAAAGAGTTGCCGGGTAAACAAAAATCCCCTTGCGGGGACGTGATAAATAATTCCTGAAATGGGGGTTCTTGTTAGCGGTAGGGCTAAGCTAAGAAATTTTTCGAGGTATAACCCAGTCGGAACCAAGTTAACCATTAACTAAAAAAACTCCCCTTCCCCCCATTTCAAGAATCATTTACCTTGTAGCGATAATATAACATAGCATAAAATGTCTGTCAAGAGCTTTTCTCCACAATTAAATAACTCTGAAGAAATCTTAGAAAATACCCTTCGTCCTCAAAAGTGGTCAAATTATATTGGACAAGAAAGAATTAAAAATAATTTGAAGATTATTATCGGCGCCGCAAAGAAAAGGAATGATCCTCCTGATCATTTACTCTTCTATGGTCCTGCTGGATTAGGAAAAACTACTCTTGCTTATTTAATAGCAAAAGAAGCAGGAGGAAATATTAGAACGATAACAGCACCAATTATTGAAAAACCAGGTGATTTAGTAGCACTATTAACGAGTTTGAACGAAGGCGACTTTCTTTTTATTGATGAATGTCACCGATTAAACAAACAAGTTGAAGAATATCTTTATTCAGCAATGGAGGACTTTAAATTAAGTTTAATTTTGGGCAAAGGACCAATGGCAAAAACATTAGATTTAACTTTGCCTCGTTTTACTTTAATAGGAGCAACTACTAAATTAGATATGCTTTCATCACCTTTAAGAGGTAGATTTGGCGCCATCTTCCAGTTAGGTTTTTATAGCCCCGAAGAAATTGAGGAGATTATAAAAAGATCGGCTAAAATATTAAACATTAAATTAACGATGATGCCGCAAAAGAGCTATCAAAACGCTCTCGCTTCACTCCGAGAATTGCTAATAAATTATTAAAAAGGGTTCGTGACTTTGCTCAAATGGACAACAAGGACACAATTACTAAAAAAATTGTAATTGATAGTTTGTCATTTTTAGAAGTTGACGAATTAGGACTAGAACCAGGAGATATAAAAATAATAGAAACAATTATTCATAAATTTGCGGGTGGTCCAGTTGGACTTCAAGCATTATCTTCAGCAACTTCTGAAGAAAAAAATACCATTCTTGATGTTTACGAGCCCTACCTTATTCAATTAGGACTAATAAAAAGAACTTCTAAAGGAAGAATTGCCACAAAATTAGCTTATGAGCATTTAAAAATTAAACCTCACTAATAATATCAAAACCTTTATAGCTACCAGTAATTGCCAGCCCTATTACCTTCCCTTTGTTTATTTTCGCTTTTTTAATTTTTTCAGCAATAATATTTAATGTTGCCCCTGAACCAACTGCATCATCAATAATAAGTATATTATCGTACTGTCTTTTTTCGTCTATAAAAAAAGTTTGTTCTGCGTTCTTTATTCTATCATCTAATTTGTTAAGTGTTTTTTGCGGAATAGCAATGTCTGATTTTACTTTAACAATTTTTACTTTATTTAAATTTAATTTTAAATTATTTTCTAATTCTTTCATTAGTTGAACCTCTCTTTTGACAGTAGGAGGAACAAAACAAACAGCATCTATATTATATTCATCAATAAGTCCCAATACTTTTCCTTTTATAAAATCAGAAAGATTCTTAATCATCTTTTTATCTTGGCTTTGTTTGCTATAAAGTAAATATTGTCCAAGTTTTGTTTTTCCAAACATTTCAATAGCATAAAAATCTAAATAAAAAACTTTGTCTATGTTTATTTTTTCAAAAGAATTTTTAATTTTTTGAGTTCCGTCAATTAATCCTGATTTTAATTTATATTTATTATATTTTTTTAATGTATTGTAATAATCTTTACCTGTTTTTATAGGTTCTAAATTATTACTCCTGCACCAATAAATAAAAGCTTTTGTTCCTTCTTTGATCTCTCCGCCAGGAGTAATAAATAAAAAATTATCTTCAATAACATTCCTTATCTCTTCTTCAAAAAAAACATCTTCGAAATCTATTGTTTTTTCTTTTAGGATATAAAAAACTTTAGGAGGGGTACCAATTTTATAAATAAAATCCTTCTCAATTAATGTTTTGAGATGAACAAACATAGCTTGTTTCGATATGCCAATATAATCAGTAAGTTCTTTTGCTGAAACAGGACCCCTTTTTTCTATATATTTAATTATTTTCTGTTTTGTTTCTTTCATTAGTATAATTCTATACTATTGACTGTTGACTGTCAATAGTAAATAGTCAACTTTGACTAAGTCCCCTTTTTTCTGTATTATCTAATTATATGAGTGGACACAGTCATTTTCATAATATTAAATTAAAAAAAGGGGCTGAAGACGCCAAGAGAAGCAAGCTCTTTTCTAAGTTGTCTAAAGAAATATCAATAACCGCTCGAGAAGGTGGTCCTGATATTGCTTTTAACCCAAAATTAAGAAGTATTGTTGATAAGGCAAGAGGATTAAATATGCCCAATGATAGTATTGAAAAAGCAATCAAAAGGGGCTCGGGAGAAATAGAAGGAGCAACGCTTGAAGAGTTTTTAATAGAAGCATATGGCCCAGACAATATGGCTGTTTTAATTGAAGGAATTACGGACAACAAAAACAGAAGTATTAATGAAATTAAACTTCTTGTTTCTCAAAAGGGAGGCAAAATAGTCAACGAAGGAGCGATAAAGTGGATGTTTGAAAGACGAGGAGTTATTGGAATTACTGACATTCAATCAAAAGAAGAAGCAGAATTGCTAGCAATAGAAGCAGGAGCAGAAGATATACTATGGGAAGAAGATAATTTAATTATTTATACTAAACCAGAAGAAATGGAAAATGTTAAAAATAATTCAACGTCACTCAAGGTTGATTTTGCTAATTTGGAATGGGTAGCTAAAGAAAAAATATCTGCTGATGAAGAAAAATACACATCTTTTATTGAAGCAATAGAGGACCACGACGATGTTTCAAATGTATATACTAATATATTATGATTATACTAGGAATAGATCCAGGAACAGCAACTACTGGATTTGGAATAATTGATTATGACAAAAACTCTTTCTCTTGTCTTGACTATGGAGTAATTGAAACTCTTTCAACTGAATGCCCGGGTGAACGACTAAAACAAATTAATTTTGACTTAAATTATATTATTAAAAAACACAAGCCCTCGCTTATTGCTATTGAGAGTTTATTTTTTTTCAAAAATCTTAAAACTGTTATACCTGTAAGCCAAGCTAAGGGTGTTATTCTCTTTACTATCTCAAAAAATAATATTCCCTTTGTTGAATATACGCCAATGCAAGCGAAAATTGCTGTAACCGGCTATGGCAAAGCACAAAAAAAACAAGTCCAAGAAATGGTAAAACAAATACTTAATTTAGAAGAAATACCTAAGCCAGACGATGCCGCAGATGCACTAGCCATAGCAATATGTTGTGCTAACAACTTAAAGTTTAGGAAATAAAGTTAAGATAATTTTCTTTATTAATAACTTCAAATTGTGAATTGCTATAATTATTAATAAATTCTGTAGGATTAACAATCTTTCCCTTTCCCCATTTTATTTCATAAGCAAAGAATTTCCCATCTCTTTCTTCGATATAGTCTATTTCTTTTTGAGTATATGTTCTCCAAAAATAAATATTTGCTTTAATATTGTTATACTCTCTGTATTTCATTCTTTCTAAAATACAAAAGTTTTCCCAAAGACCGCCCGCATCATTTCTTTTGTTGATTTCATTATAATTTAGAATTAAACTATTTCTAATGCCTAAATCATAAAAATAAATTTTTACATTTTTTGATACTTCTTTTCTCAAATTCCTGCTCAGTCCTTGAACATTAAAAACAATAAAGCACTTTTCAAGTATATCAATATATTTCTCTACTGTTTTTTTATCAACAGAAAGATTTCTAGCTATCTCATTAAAAGAAACTTCGTTGCCAATTTGCAAGGCCAAAAGTTTTAATAATTTAATTAAAACATCTGATTTTTTAATTCCTTCAAAAGATAAAATATCTTTGAGTAAATATCCTGAAGAAATATTGTTAATATCTTCTTCCTTATTTTTACTAAAAAATACTTCAGGATAAAGACCAAATTTTAATATCTCCTCAACATCTAAATCTTCTTTATTTAATAAAATTTCTTCTACTGACAAAGGATAAAGCTTGTAATAATAAGCTCTTCCCACTAAGGGCTCTCCTATTTTATTTTCTAAGTCAAAAGAAGATGACCCTGTGGCTAATATTTGTATCTTAGGATAAGTATCAACCATTAATTTAATAATCCCTCCGGGATTTTTAAGAACTTGTGCCTCATCTAAAACTACTAAATTAGCATTATTAAAGTATTTTTTTATTTTTTTAGCTTCTAATATCTCTAAGTTTTCCTGAACTGAAAAGTTTTCACAATTCAAATACAAACACTTTTTGTTTTTATTACTCTTGATTATCTGTTTCATTAAGGTTGTTTTTCCTACCTGTCTAGGACCATATACAACAATTGCCTTTCCTTTGAAAAGATTATTTTGTATTGATTTTTGTATTCTCCTTTTTAACATATTTCTTAAATTATGGGATTACGATTCCATAATTATATTATTTTTCTAAAATTTCTTTTTCCTACCTGAACAATCATTCCTTTTTCTATTTTAATAGTTTCTGTTTTAATGACTTCTATATTGCTGTTGTTAATTATTTTTACTCCTCCCTGGTCAATCAATCTCTTGGCTTCACTTTTTGATTTTGCCAAAGATAGCTTCACTAACAACTCTTGTGTATTGTATTCCCCTTTTTCTATCTTAACTTCTTCTATTTCTGTAGGAAGTTTTTTGTCTTCAAAAACCTGCTCAAACTCTTCTTGAGCTTTTTGTGCTTCTTTTGAATTGTGAAAAATGGTAACAATTTCTTTTGCTAATGATTTTTTAATTTCTTTTGGATTAACTTCTTTGTTTTTTAATGATTTTTTAATTTCTTCTATTTGTATCATTGGTATTCTTGTGCATGATTCAAAATAATCAATAATTAAATCGTCATTTAAGGTCATCAACTTGCCAAACATATCTATTGGATCATCTAATATATTAATTACATTGCCCCATGAAGTAGACATCTTTCTTCCATCTAATCCATATATCATTTTAAGCGTCATCACATCTTGTGGCTCTTGATTAAATACCCTTTGTAAGATTCTACCTGCTTTGAGATTAAATAATTGATCAAAGCCACCAATTTCAACATCGGACTTGATAACTACAGAGTCATATCCTTGTAATAAGGGATACATTAGCTCGTGAAGACCAATTGGTTTTCCTTCGTCCCATCGCTCTTTGAAGTTTCTTCTTTGAATCATTTGCTGGGCAGTAAAATTCATTGATAATTGAATCAGCTCTTCTATCTTTAATTTTCCAAGCCAATCTTTATTATACTTTACTTGCACTTTTTTAATGTCTAAGATTTTTCCTATTTGACTTAAATAATCCTTTAAGTTTTCTTTTATCTCTTTTTCGGTCAAAGCCCTCCTCATAGCATCTTTATCTGACGCATCTCCAATCAAAGCAGTAAAGTTTCCAATAATTAAAATAATATTATGCCCTAATTCCTGAAAGTCCCTTAATTTCATTAATATAGTTGCTCTTCCTAAGTGAATTTTAGGTCCAGTTGGATCTATGCCTAATTTAATATTTAATTGTTTCCCTGAAAGCAATCTTTTCTTAAGAGATTCTTTTTCAATAATATCCTCTGTCCCCCTTCTTAAAATGTCTTCTATTTTGTTTTCATCAGTAATAATTTTCATACTCATATTATTGATTAAATATTTTCAAAAGTCAAAAAAGGTGATAGGATGTGCCTATGAAGAAAGGTTTAGCTAATTTTCTTAAAGTGATATTTATATTATTTTTACTAATTGGAATTGGGGGAGTTTTTCTATTTTTTTATTTCACTAAGGACCTTCCTCGTCCGGAAGTTTTTACTGAGGCCCAATTAAACTTATCTACTAAAATATATGATAGAAGCGGCAAAGTTGTTTTATCTAATATATATGGAGAGGAAAAAAGAACGTATGTTCCTTTGTCTGATATATCAATCCATATGCAAAAAGCCGTAATTGCTACTGAGGACGCCAACTTCTATAATCACATTGGAATTGACTTGGGGGGAATTGCTAGAGCTATAAAATTAGGTCTATCTACTCAAAGCTTAAATGTCCCGGGAGGTTCAACAATTACCCAACAATTAATTAGAAGCACTTTTTTAATTCCTGAAAAAAGTATTGAAAGAAAAGTTAAAGAAATTGTTTTATCTCTTGAGTTAGATAGAAAATATTCCAAAGATCAGATATTAGAATGGTACCTAAACCAAGTTCCCTTTGGTGTAAATATATATGGAGTTGAAGAGGCCGCTCAAACATATTTTCAAAAGCATGCTAAGGATTTAACAATAGAAGAATCCGCTCTTTTAGCCGCAACCGTCCAGGCTCCCAGCTTCTATTCTCCTTATGGTAAAAATATTGAAGCGTTGATGGACAGAAAAAACTATGTTTTAGATAGAATGGCTCTTGTCGGATATATCTCTGAAGAGCAGAGAGACAAAGCAAAAGAAGTTGAATTATCTTTTTCTGATAGACCTAAAACACTTGCTTTCCATTTTGTAGAATATGTAAAACAGCAAATTGAATCAATGTATGGTCCAACATTTTTAGAAACAAAGGGACTAAGAATATATACCACTCTTGATTGGGAGCTACAAAAAGCATCAGAAGAAATCATTAAAGAAGGAGTTGCAAGTAACATCAATCGCTTTGGTGCTTATAACTCAGCAGCTATTTCAATTGACCACAAGACAGGCCAAATTCTTTCGATGGTTGGCTCAGCTGATCCATGGGGGAAACCATTACCAGAAGGGTGCGATCCTGCTACTAATTGTAAGTTTGTTCCTTCTTTTAATGTTGCTACTCAAGGGCGTAGACAACCGGGTTCATCTTTCAAGCCCTTTGTCTATGCCGAGGCCTTTAGAAAAGGATTCTCTGATCAAACAATTGTTATAGATGAATTAACTAATTTTGGAATGTGGGGAGGGGAATATTATATCCCTAGAAACTATGATGGCCTTTTTAGAGGCCCAGTTACTCTAAGAAACGCTCTTGCTCAATCATTGAATGTTCCTGCAGTTAAAGTTCTTAATAGTCTGGCTGGACTAAATGACAGTATCAACTTAGCTAAAAAAATGGGCATCACAACTCTAGACAAACCACCTTCTTATTACGGCCTATCTCTTGTTTTGGGAGGTGGTGAAGTTTACTTGATTGATATGGTCAGTGCCTATGGAGTTTTTGCCAACGGAGGATACAGGATTGAACCATCGGCTATTCTTAAAATTGAAGATGCTAATGGGAATATAATTTACGAAAACAAAAACACTCCTCGAAAGGTTTTAGAAACAAGTGTTTGTGAATTGATTACGGATATTTTATCAGACAATGATGCAAGGGCTCCAATTTTTGGATATTATTCAAATTTAAGATTTGATGATTATAAAGTTTTTGTAAAAACTGGTACCACTCAATTAAATGTTGATGGATGGACTGTTGGTTGTACTGAAGACACTTGTGTTGGTGTATGGTCAGGAAATAATGACAACACCCCTATGTATGGAGGTGTTGGAGAATCAGCATCTGGACCTCAATGGAGAAAAATCATTGAGAAAAGTGTTGAGATTAGAAATTAAGATAAAAACCCAAAAACATTGTCTTCGTTGGTTAATTAGTATAAATTGATTATACTTGAAGTATATCAATTAAGATATTTTTCAAGATCTCATTAAAATCCTATATCCTAATAGGCATTACTACATATAGGTAGCTTGCATCGCCCACTGGCTTGATTAGAGCTGGTCTGTCATTGCCTTGCATTTCAAAAGATATTTCTGATGATTTAATATTTGTTA
>Ga0172381_10005507_pt1 | contig 12820 bp, 14 predicted proteins | sample Leawel6488metaG_FD_119754 | JGI IMG/M metagenome (GOLD analysis project Ga0172381, IMG submission 119754) | Leachate microbial communities from a municipal landfill in Southern Ontario, Canada - Leachate well 64-88 metaG | ecosystem: Engineered > Solid waste > Landfill > Unclassified | place...
AGGAGCTTATTCGGATTATCAAATATACTAATCCTTCCGGAAGTAATGCTATAGATGATTTTGTGAAAATTTTTTTCTCAATTGGCGGTTCGATACCTGATCGTTGGTTATTGAAAGTCAATGGGATAATTAAAAACCCCATATCCGCAGAGGAATGTGGGAATTTAGACAAAATCATTATTGATAACAAAAAACGAACGGCGTTAGGATGGTTGTCTAAAGTTGAAAAATTTTCACATTCAAGACTTTATTATCGTCCCACTGCCGAGGAATATATTAAAAAAGCTCAAGAGATTTGGCCTCAGGTTGACACTTCCGAGGCAGAACAGACTATGAAAGATATGGAGATGAAAGAGAAATGAGTGAAATAAATGGGAAGATTGAAGAAATTAATGCTTCGTATAAAACAGCAAAAACGGCAGAAGATTACAAGAAAGTTGAAGAGAAGGGAAAAGAGCTCTGGCAGATATGCCAGAAAGAATATTATAATAATTTAGCTAACGGCTTGAATTATCTTTGGGCCACATACTACAGGCTCTTGAAGTTTTCTCCTGAGAACAGGGAAGATTTTAGCGACGAAGTGAGGAATCTTTTATATAGGATTGCAGATTTGTCTCGTTTTGTAGCCGATCCAGAAAAAAAGATAGAATTGCTGTATCTGGAGTCGGTTGTTCATTCCTATATTACTGAAAACATTGCTTATGCAGAAGCACTGAACAAACAGATGTTAGCTGAAATTTCTGAGGGCGATTTGTCTCTTTCTTCCATATTACGCCTTATAAATTCAATAGGCCTAAAAGAAATGAGCGAGAAAAACTGGGCGGGTGCCGTAAAGGTATTAGTCGAGATATCCAATATCCCTCCAAAAGATTTAGGGGCTGTTAAAAACCCAGATTTAATTGCTAATGTATTTAGCAATCTAGGCGCTTCGTATATTAGGGGAAATATAGACATAGAGGAAGGGGAGAGATGCCTATTGATAGCTGAAGGCTATTACCTAAAAACAAATCCTCCTTCTGAAAAACATTTACAGGGAATCAAAAATAGACTGAGAGAGGCTAAAGGAAAGAGAACGGCTATCAGAATCATACAAGACCTATCTGGCCGTAGCGGATGGAGTTCAATCTGGTCTAATATAGAAGAACATCCGGAAATAAAAAGAGAAATTACTGAAAAATGGGAAGGTATAGCGAAAGAAGGACTCAATCCCAATTCTGTTATTAATCAAATACTTACCGATCTTATAAATCGCTATGGTCTTCAGCAAGAGTGGGAGGCAACGGACAAACAAACCCAAGAAGAAATAAAAGAAAAATGGAAAAAAATAGTCAGCGAGAATAATTAAAATACTATTTTCTTTAGAATTACAAAGCAACAATGGCTTTGCAAAAAGCGAACGAGTTGCTTTTTCTTTTTGCCCAAAATATGCTAATATCAAATTGACTTTCACCTATTTTTTCTATTTGCGTCATCCCGGTGACAAGCCTACAGAATATTATATTGCGATCCGACCACAAAGACATACTTGCATAGTTACGGGATTCCGGATATTTCGTAGTACCGAAATTCCGGAATGACAGATGATAAACAGGGAAAATTTAAACGTGCGTAAATCATAAATCTCATAAAAATCAAAAATGCAAAAAATAATGCACGATAATCAGGGGTTGGTTTCCTATTTGCCGAAGATGGAGAAGACGACTTTTGATGTGTCGCTTGTCCATTTTCTTTTGATGTTCGGCTACAAACTTTTCTCGCTTTTCTATCCGCTTTATCTGGTTTCGGTGGGGATTTCGATCGTGCATATCGGAAATATATATTTTCTTACATATTTTATAATTTCAGTCTCTTGCTTCATTATAAATTTTTATATAAACAGGATTAATCCTGCCAAAATGGCGGCGCTGGGAATTTTTGGTTATGGTATCTTTGCCCTCTTGATGCTTCTTAGTCGGAATGTTTTTGTTTTCTATTTCGCCCAAGTTGTGCTGGGGTTTTCAGCCGCGGCGTGGCTTGTGTCGCTGAAGTTCATATTGATGAGCTCGAAAACCAAGAATCATACGAGTAGTTTTGGTTGGTTCTATTCAATGCCAAGTTATGCCACAGCCATTGCTCCAGCAATTGGCGGGCTGATAATTTTGAAATTCGGCTTCTCTGGTGTTTTTTTTGTAAGCGTCTTGATCCAGTTTTTGAACGCTATCTATGCTTATTCCCGTCTGAGAAATAATGCGGACGTTATAAGCTCAAGAAAAGAAAGCCAGTTAAAACCCAAAGAAAAAATGAGTCAGACAGGGAAGTATAAAGAAGTTTTTAATATCTTGTATACCAAAAAAAATGTTCTCCTGATGTTGTTTTTTATTTTCAGCACTTTGATTTTAGGCGGAATTTACCGCGCATTTTTTGTCTTGCTTCTTAGGGATCTTTCTTTCTCTCAGGAAGAAATTATAAAATTTATGTCGGCAATTTCTTTTATATACGTTCCATTTTCGCTTTTGGTTATAAAACTGATGGGTAAAATGCGCAAAAGGCGAATTGTAACCAGTGGAATGATCATAGAAGGAGCTGTGTCCGTCGCGCTCGGGGCTTTTTATTTGTTTCTTTCTGTTGGTGCGATTTTCATTTTAAATATTTTAGACTCGATGGGAGCGCTGGCTCTTGGAAGCGGTAAGAGCGCTTTTTTTGCTAAGAAGCTTGAGAATTTTAAAGAAGAGGCTTCAACTATTGATTCGATAATGACAACGCTCGGTCCGGCGTTGGGTGGATTTTTGGGCGGTGCGGCGGTTTCTGTTTTGGGATATCAAAAGACGTTTACGCTTGCCGGTGCGGTAGTATTCGCTATGGGAGTATATTCCTTGTCTTTTAAATTCGAGGAAAGATAAAGATGAAATTGAATTATTAGGAGATTGGGAAATTAATATTATTTTATATTAATCATTAGTCGATGTATTCAGATAAAAAGGTCTGGTCGAGACAATTAAAGGACGCGAATAAAAAACAAATCTTTCTCGACAAAAACCTTGTTTGTGCTATTATGGAAGCAGATAAACATTAACTTAGAAAAGCTATGAATATCATTATTAAGGGAACAAATCTGGAACTTCATAACGATCTCAAGGATTATGTGGAAGAGAAAATAGGCGGTCTTAAAAAATTTATGGAAGATGTTGATTTGGGTGGAAACAGGGTGATCGCCAGAGTTGAACTTGCCAAAACAACGCAACATCATCAACAAGGAGATATTTATAAAGCTGAAGTTAATTTGGATTTGCCTAAAAAGATGTTTCGTTCTGTTGTTGAGAGTGATGATATTTACAAGGCGATTGATGACGTGAAGGATGAGCTTCGTATTATGATAAATGAATATAAAACCGAAAGAATAGGTAAAACACGGAGAGGAAGACGACTTATTAAAAATCTCAAGAGAATTTCACCGCTTGCTTGGGCAAAAAATGAGTTTCGAAAGCTGAGAAAGAAGTAGATAACTTTGTTTGTTTTTGGGGAGGCGAAACTTGATTTCGCTTCTTTACTTTGTTAGAATGGTAGATAATCTTAATTTTAATATTTATGTCAATTTTAGATAAAATCTTCGGCGATCCGAATGAGAAGGAGATAAAGAAGCTACAAGGAACTGTGGATGCGGTTAATGCATTAGAGAAAAAATACAAGTCAATGACGGACGAGGATTTGAAGGCTCAAACTGGAATTCTTAAAGAACGTCTTGAAAAAGGGGAAACTTTGGATCAGATTTTGCCAGAAGCCTTTGCAACTATTCGAGAGGCTGCTGACAGAGTTCTGGGACAAAGACATTATGATGTCCAGTTGATCGGAGGTATCGCACTTCATAAAGGTCAAATCGCGGAAATGAAAACGGGTGAAGGAAAAACTTTGGTTTCAACTTTGCCGGTCTATCTGAATGCGCTTGAAGGAAAGGGTGTGCATATCGTTACGGTGAATGACTATTTGGCAAAACGAGATGCGAACTGGATGGGTCCAATCTATCATTTCCTGGGACTTAGCGTTTCCGCTATCCAACATGAGCATTCATATATTTTTGATCCGAAAACCGGACCTGACGGACAAGAAGTTACAATTGAGATGCAAAATTTGCACGAGATTTCTCGCAAGGAAGCCTATAATGCGGATATAACCTACGGAACCAACAACGAGTTCGGCTTTGATTATTTGCGTGATAATATGGCAGTGCAGAATCGGCAACTAGCTCAGCGTGAACTTAATTTTGCGGTTGTGGACGAGATTGATAGTATTTTGATTGACGAAGCACGCACGCCGCTTATTATTTCCGCTCCAGACGTGGATTCTAATAATATGTACGAAAGTTTTTCGCGCCTCGTGCCACAGCTTCAAAATGAAAAAGACTATACGGTTGATGAAAAAATGCGAGCAGTGAGCCTTACCGAGGATGGAATTGATAAGGTGGAAAAGTTACTTGGTATGGAAAACATTTATAATGAAGGCGGGATACTGATGGTTCATCATTTGGAACAAGCGCTCAAGGCCGAGATACTTTTCAAACGCGACAAGGATTATATGGTGAAAGAAGATGAAGTGATTATTATCGATGAATTTACTGGACGCGCGATGCCAGGAAGAAGATTTAGCGAAGGACTTCATCAGGCGATTGAGGCTAAGGAGAGAGTGAAGATACAAAAAGAGAGCCGAACACTCGCGACCATAACTTTCCAGAATTATTTTAGATTATATAAGAAACTTGCAGGGATGACTGGAACTGCTGCAACGAGTTCAGAGGAATTTGGTAAAGTCTATAATTTGGAGGTTTTGGTAATTCCGACTAATAAACCTATTGTTAGAATTGATCGAAGTGATTCTATCTATAAAACTGAAAAGGGTAAGTTTATGGCGCTTATTCAGGAAATCAAGTTGAGGCACGAAAAGGGGCAGCCAGTTTTGGTGGGAACTATTTCTATCGAGAAATCGGAAATTTTGAGCGAACTTCTTAAGAAAGAAGGAGTGCCGCACGAAGTGTTGAATGCGAAATTTCATGAGAAAGAAGCGCTTATTGTAGCTAATGCTGGACAAAAAGGTGCAGTAACTATTGCTACTAATATGGCAGGACGTGGAACTGATATTAAATTGGGCGAAGGCGTTTTGGAATTGGGAGGACTTTGTATTTTGGGAACAGAAAGGCACGAGGCACGCCGTATTGACAATCAGCTTCGTGGACGTTCTGGTCGTCAGGGGGAATTGGGTGAGACGCAGTTTTATGTTTCAACCGAAGATCACCTGATGCGCGTGTTTGGTTCGGAAAAAATGAAGTCGGTAATGGACACTTTTGGAATTGCGGAAGATATGCCGATTGAAAATTCTTTCATCTCAAAACAGCTTGAAGGTGCTCAGAAAAAAATTGAGGGCTATAATTTCGATCTCAGAAAGCACATTCTTGATTATGACGACGTGATGAACAAACAGCGCGAGGCAATATACAAGAGAAGAAAAGATATTTTGGAAGCCACTAAACGCGTTGAAGAAAATGCCGAGCTGCCCGTAACGAAGGAAAACTTTCCCGAGCTTTTAAAACTCAAGGATAAGGTTTTGGGAATGCTTGAAAAATATATCCAGGATATTATTTCGGTGCATAGCGCTGATATTCGAGGAAGATGGAATGAAAAAGGAATATGGGAAGCCGTCAACAAAATCGTGCCACTTCAGGATGAAATTAAAAATAAGATTGAAGAGACTATCAAATCGGATGTTGCTGATGAAGTGGCAAAAGGGGCTTTGGTTGAACTTCTTTGTGGAGTGGTTTGTGATGATTATGGAAAGAAGGAAGAAACTATTGGGTATGAAGCTGCCAGACAGATTGAGAAGATGGTGCTTTTGCGCAGTATTGATATGCTATGGATGGAACACTTAACCTCTATGGACTGCCTCCGCGATGGCATCGGACTCCGCGGTTATGGACAAAGAGATCCGCTGGTAGAATATAAAAAGGAGGCTTATCGAATGTATCACGATCTTATTAAAACGATTGAAGAAAATGTCGTAACTTCGCTTTTTAAAATCCAGGTAGCGCGAAAAATCGAATCGCCAATGGAGAATAAGAATATAAAAGAAAGTGGCGGAAGCGTTGACGACTCGGAAGAAAACAAACCAGAAATCAACAAAGACAAAGTCGGTCGCAATGATTTGTGTCCTTGTGGATCAGGGAAGAAATATAAGAAGTGCTGTGGGAAATAATTATAAGAAATATGGTAACAATTATTTTTGAATCACACGGAACTACCTCTGATAACGAAGCCAAAATATCTTCAGGATGGTTTGATGTTGATTTATCAGATTTAGGTAGAAAACAAGCAGAGGAATTGGGCGAAAGATATAACAATGATAAGTTTGATTCTATTTTTTTGCTCAGATTTACAGAGATTATATAAAACTGGAGAAATTGCTTTTGTCGATAGAAACATACCAGTCATTAGAGATATGAGATTGCGTGAGTGTAATTATGGTGATTTAACTAAGCGTCCTAGTGGGGAAGTAGAGTCGGCTAAAGTGGAGCATATCATTGTCCCATTTCCAAATGGTGAGAGTTATGAAATGTCCGCAGCTAGAATGAGGGATTTTTTAGAAGACTTATTGAGAGATTACGAAGGTAAGAAAGTAATGATTATCGGGCATCGTGCAACGCAATATGGATTAGAATACTGGATAAAAAAGATAGGACTGGAAGAATCTGTGATAGCGACTTGGAAATGGCAACCAGGTTGGACTTATATTTTGGAAAAAATATAGATAAATTTTGATAGATGCAAAAATAAATTCAAAAGTGCCATAGAAAATAATAGCTAAAATATATAAAAATATATTCGCAAAACTATGGATTATCAAGCAGTTCTATTCGATTTTGATGGGGTGTTGTGCAAGGGTAGGTTCTATAAAGAATCGCTGCTTTCTGATTATCCAGAGGTGTATGATTGGATACAGGAGAATATTTTTAGTGATAAAAATCTGGTCGGAAAATGGATGAGGAATCAAGTTGATTCAGGTGGCGTAAATAAAATTATTGCTGAAAATGCTGGAATCGATTATGATATTTTGAATGGATTATACGAAGAGAGTATCCGCCGGATGGAACTTGAAAAAGAAGTTTTGGACCTGGCGAAAGCGTTAAAAAAGTCCGGTGGTAAGATCGGAATTATAACTGACAATATGGATGTGTTTTCTCGGATTACGGTCCCGACGCATAAGCTAGATATTACATTTGACATTATAATAAACTCTGCGGATCATGGGGTTTTAAAGCGTGACGACAATGGCAGGCTTTTTGATATAGCATTAGATGCTCTAGGGAAAAAGATTGAAAATAGTCTTATGATAGATGATTCCGCATCAACAATAGAACTTTACAGGCAGAAAGGTGGAGCAGGGTTTTTATATAAAGATCCGACTGAATTGAGGTTGTTTTTACATATCTTATAATGGTAATATGGTGATCAAACCTTGGGTAAAAATTGTGTTTGGGATATCTATCGTTTTACTTATCATCTATTGTATTCTGATTGTTAAATAATTATGAATATAAATTTTGAAAAGCCCCATAACAAAGAGCAGAAGATTGAAGAAATTTTTTTGTGCTTGGAATATATAGCCGAGGTTTTAGGGCATATATAATATATAACTTCTGGCTATATGGTTTCGTATTGATAAAATTCCGTTTAAAGAAATGTGGACAGATGATGAACACTGGATGTCTCTTTTCTTGAGTGGTAAAAAATTTCAGGGCAGATTCTTATTCGGTAAAGAAGATATTATCCTTGAACAAGAATTGTCAGAAGTTAAAAAATTATAATACTTAAACTGAAAAAGAAAGAGGCTTAAGAAGTATTATGGGAAGTAATGGAGTATATATTACGATGAATGTCTATAAAAGATTAAGGCTAATTTCATATAAAACAAGATAAGCATTAATTTAATTTTATGATTACAAAATTATTAGAATTTAAGAATCAAAGACAGGAATTGCTCAGGGGAATATTGGCGATTGGGGGGGGCGATAATCAGCACGTTGTTATAATGCTAGGGGGATTTGAAAGGGCAGGGACGACTGAAAGGAAATTCAAGATATTGGCCGATGAATTGGCGAAAAATGACGTAGCATCTTTTCGTTTCGATGCCGCTGATTGCGGTTTGTCTGATGGTAGCTTTTATCATATGACAACTAAGAGTCTATCGGAGGATATCTTGAGCGCAATCGATTTTCTTAAAATTCAGGGATATGAGCGATTTTCTATAGTCGGGCATAGTTTGGCCGCTTGCGCTATTTCTTTGCTTTTGGATGAGATTGTTTTTGAGAAAATAGTTTTGATATCTCCAGCGCTTAATCAGCGAGATTTGTTGAGATTATGGTTTGCGCAAAAAAATAATAAGGATGCAGAAGTGAATTGGGAAAATTATAAGGAGTATTACAAAGAGAGTGATTTTATACTTGATTTGGAGAACGATATGCTCACTAAGACACATAGATTAAATCGTGAATATAAGGTTGAGAATCAGGCCGTTGATTATGGTGAAAACTACAATAAAATTTCCACAGACAAAATTTTACTTATTCAGGGGAATAATGACGATAAAGTGCCTTTGGAAAGCATAAATGTCAATTTTTCTAATAAGATGATTATCGATAAAGGAGATCACGATTTGGAAAAAGCGGGGATTATTGAAGGGTGGTATAAAAGTGCGGTTGATTTCCTAAAAAATTGTTGAGCCTAGATAAGAAAGATGTTAGAATGGATTTACAATCCGTTGTGATTATAGCTTCTAATAAAATAATCTGTAGAATCTTATGCGTCGAAAATTTCTATTGGCTATCTTGAATGTCTTGACTCTGTGTCTTATCATCGGAGCAGTGAGTATCTTTTTCGTTGATGAAGAGAAAATGATTGGTTTTATTTTGATTGCTTTGGCGGGATTATGTGCAGTTTCTCTCCTGCCGTTCAAGGTGAAGCTCAAGTCTATTCTGCCTGATGTGTTTTTCGGTCTCATTGATAATGGTATTCTCGCTATTCTCGCTATTTTCGGTGGACATTTTGCCGGCGTGGCTGGGGCGATTATAGGCGGAGTCGTGGGTAACTCTATTACCGACGGCATCGCAGGAATCTTTGAGGGACATATGGCAGAACGATTGAGAGTGCGTCTTATTGTTGAGGAAAGAACGATGCTCACCTCTGCGGTGGGCAAAATGACAGGTTGCCTTCTAGGTGCGGGGCTTGTGTTGTCTGTGGCGAGTTTGTTGAATTTCTAAATTTGGGAAAAATCTTTTCGATCAACTGTTGCTTTTTAAATGTTGTTTCTGATATGAAACATATTTTTGTGTCTGTCATTTTTTTCCTAAATATTTAGCTTTAAGATTTGCGTATAAAAATTATGAAAAAAGTATTAGACCTTAAAAACGGGCAAGACAAAGATTCTATCAGTGATGATATTTTTGTTCGGGAAATAGCTATGTGTAAAAAGTTAAATGGTAAAAACGGTGGTAAATGCAATTGGGGAGAATGCAAAAACTGCGGGGTGATTCCTCTCCTTTATAAACTTCACGAGGGGAAGTTCTTGGAAAAAGAGGAAGAGATTGAAAAAATTAAGGCAGAATTATTTTCAGATAAACAGTAGCACTAAGTTCTGAAAAATATTATAATAAGATATAGAAATTTTATCTGTTTGTCTTTTTTTATAAATAAAAAATTCTGCATAATCCGTTCATCTGGAATTCATAGTAATTTCTGAAAAGTGGAGTTGGAATGTTCTATTGTTAAAAAACTTGTAAAAAATATAAAACTTTACTATACTGAAATAGTTATAACCGTTTGTTTTTTAATAGTGCTTGTTTGTGCAATGGGATAAGATTTTTCTTATCTTTCGTTTTGTTTTATATTTAATTTATTTTTCTGTAATTATGTCAAGCAAAAGAAAGACTCTACTTAATTTTTTGTTCATTTTGATTTTGATGGCGGTCACTAGCTATATCGTTTATCCTAAAAATAAGGGGATAGACCTGAATAAATATGGTGTGAACTACGGTAACGATTTGAAGTTTCGCTTAGGGTTGGATTTACAAGGAGGAACACATTTGGTTTACCAGGCTGACTTGAGCCAAGTTGCAGATGAAGACAAGGAGTCTGCGATGGAGGGTGTCAAAGATGTAATCGAGAGAAGAGTCGATTCCTATGGAGTAGCCGAACCTAATGTACAAGTATCTCGCGGAGATCGACTCATAGTGGAACTGGCTGGAGTCAAAGATGTTAATCAGGCGATTCAGATGATTGGAGAAACCCCGCTTTTGGAATTTAAAGAGGAAATGACTGAAGAGGAAAAAGCGGAAGTTCAAGCGCAATTCGAAGGTTCTGACATTCCTGAATATTATATTTCTTTGCTTTCCTATAAGACCACAGGGTTGGATGGCAAACAACTGGAACGGGCGGATGTATATTTCGATTCCAATACTTATGAACCAGAAGTTCAGCTTCAATTCGACGAAGAAGGGACCAAGCTTTTTAGTGAAATCACTTCGCGTAACGTAGGCAAAAAAGTGGCTATTTTTCTAGATGGTATGCCTATTAGTATTCCGACGGTTGAAGTTCCTATCACCGATGGAAGAGCGATTATCTCTGGTGATTTTACTGTGGATGAAGCAAAAGTGTTAGTGCAGAGGCTTAATGCTGGAGCTTTGCCGGTGCCGATCAGTCTTCTGAGTCAGCAGACGGTTGATGCAAGTTTGGGGCAAGATTCTGTTGACGCCAGTCTTATCGCAGGTATTGTCGGATTTATACTTCTTAGCCTTTTCATTATTATCTACTATCGTATAGAAGGTGTTTTAGCGGTAATTGCTCTTATTCTTTACGTTTTGCTTTCTCTATCAATTTTTAAATTTATTCCGATTACACTGACTCTTTCAGGTATTGCAGGGTTTTTGCTTTCGATTGGTATGGCAGTAGATGCTAACGTTTTAATTTTCGAAAGAATTAAAGAGGAAATAAAGAAAGGAAAGACAATTCCGATTTCAATCGAGGAAGGTTTTGCGCGAGCCTGGAGTTCAATTTTTGACTCTAACGCTTCTACTCTTTTAACTTGTTTTATTTTGGCATATTTTGGAACGGGGACTGTGAAAGGTTTTGCTATCACTCTTGGCATCGGTGTTTTGCTCAGTATGTTCTCAGCAATTACGGTTAGCAAAAATTTCTTGAAGATTGCAACTATGTTTAAAACTTTTCAAAAACCTTGGTTTTTTGGGGTTAGAAAATAGTCTTATATATTAAATTATTTAAAATTCTGTATGATCAAAATTATTCAAAGAAGGAAAATTTGGTTCGCTTTCTCTTCGCTTCTGGTTATAATAAGTATAAGCGCTCTTGCTGTTTGGGGGCTTCGGCTCGGAATTGATTATACAGGAGGGACGTTGATGGAAATAGCTTTCAGTGAAGCTAGGCTTGATAGTCAAGAAATACAAGGTGTTTTCTCAGAACTTAATCTTGGAGAAGTTAAAGTTCAATTTTCCGGCGAAGACACAGCATTCTTGCGGTTTAAAGAAGTAGACGAAGATACTCATCAGACAATTTTAACTGCACTTAATAATAAAGGAGCAGCTAAATTAGGAATTGATTTAAGTGAAGCTCAGACAGATGAAGACATTGCTTCGGCTGATGAAAATAGCCTTGTTGAAGAAGTTCCTGTAGGACAGAGCCCAGTCCAGATTGAAGCGCAGACTGCTGACGGGGAAAATGTGAATATGGAAATTGATGCGACTGTTCCAGAAATTGCGGAAGGATCGGAAGTAATAACCGATACTACGACAGATAGTGTGACTACAGAGCATGATTATGTGTCTGAAAAAAGTTTTGAATCTATCGGTCCAGTAATCGGTAATGAGCTTAAGACTACTACTATTTGGGCCGTTCTTATCGCTCTTATGGGCATCATTACTTACGTTGCTTGGGCTTTTAGAAAAGTTTCATATCCAGTGTCTAGCTTTAAATATGGAATCTGTGCTACTATTGCACTTTTTCATGACATTATTATAACAGTCGGGATTTTCTCTATTTTAGGACATTTCTACGGCGTGGAAGTTGGGGTTACTTTTTTAGCAGCACTGTTAGCTATCTTAGGATATTCTGTTAACGATACTATCGTAGTATTTGATCGCACACGTGAAAATCTTTTGCGTGGCAGATTGAATGATTTTGAAGAAACCGTGAATAACAGCGTCAATGAAACTTTTGCACGCTCAATTAACACTTCTTTTACAACGCTTTTAATGCTCTTTGTTCTATATATTTTTGGCGGTGCTTCGATACAATATTTTGTTTTGGCACTCATTATCGGAATCTCTTTCGGAACCTATTCTTCTATTTTTATCGCCAGTCCACTTTTAGTCGCTTGGCAAAGATTTGATGCTAAGAAAAGAGGATAACGCTTTGATTCTCTATTGCTATCTGAAAAAACGGGGATTTACAAATCTTCGTTTTTTTAAACTATAATTTGTTTATAATATTCATAAGTTTTATGAGGGGCTTTATGAAGACTGTTTACTTTTTGAAATTTCTCAGTTATAATAAATAAGCTTTTAGACTTGTTAATTATATTTCTTTGTTATATATCTCTGTAAATATATGCTTAGGCTATATGCAAGTGCAAATTCTAAAAGGCAGATTACCTGGGAGCTTAGTTTAGAGGTAGAACTTCGGTCTCCAAAACCGACGGCGGGGGTTCGATTCCCTCAGCTCCTGCATCGTAGAATAGACAACGTCTTCGGGCGTTGTTTTTCGCTTAGTATAGGTAATTTTGAAGGGTTCGA
>Ga0172381_10005508_pt1 | contig 12820 bp, 16 predicted proteins | sample Leawel6488metaG_FD_119754 | JGI IMG/M metagenome (GOLD analysis project Ga0172381, IMG submission 119754) | Leachate microbial communities from a municipal landfill in Southern Ontario, Canada - Leachate well 64-88 metaG | ecosystem: Engineered > Solid waste > Landfill > Unclassified | place...
ACGTGTGCAGTTGAAATCGTGATCCCTCTAGCTTTTTCTTCTGGGGCACTGTCAATTTGATCAACAGTTTTTGATTGTGCAATTTTACCAGCTAATCCCAAAACATGGAGAATAGCGGCTGTTAAACTCGTTTTGCCATGATCGACGTGACCAATGGTACCAACGTTGACATGAGGCTTTGCTCTGTTAAATGCTTCTGCCATAGTAATTTATTAAATCCTTTTATTTGCACCGGATTTTAAGCCAGGTCCGAGCAAAAATTAATTGTGTTATTTTAAAAATTTATAACTTATTTTAGAGAGGTTCGACATAATACGCACTATCATCTGCCTCTTCATCCCCTATCTTTTTTGAAAGCTCTTCATCAAGAATTTTTTCGATGTTATCTTCTTTGAGAGGTTCAAATTCATCCAAAGCATCATCTTCTTGATTTGATTTCCAGACAGCAATTTCTCTGTTTATTTTATCTAATAATTCCTCTTCTGTCAAGCCAGCAACTCCACTTCGGGCCAAAAGCAAATCTTCATAATCTTCAACACTCATTAAAACATACGAGAAACCCTCCTGATCAAAAATTATCATGCGGTCACCAGTCTTACGAATCAGACCAATAACCTTTTTAATTGATTTTTCTTGCATATTTTCAATTAAACGATTTAAATATTTTAACTAACTTTTAAACTTATTTCAAGGCTTATTGTGTTTTACCACCAGTTCTTTCAGCAATAATCTTTTCAGCAATGTTCTTTGGGACTTCTCCATAATGCGAAAATTCCATAGAAGAACTGGCTCGACCTTGACTCAATGAACGAATAGCAGTCGCATATCCAAACATTTCAGCCAAAGGTACTTCTCCATCAATAATTTTCATATTATTTCCACGATCCTTCATTTCTTTAATTTGAGCACGACGAGAACTCAAGTCACCGACAACATCGCCCATCGATTCTTCTGGAACCACGACTTCAATTTTCATGATTGGTTCGAGAATAATTGGATCGGCCATTCTACAACCAGCTTGAAAACCTCGATTAGCTGCGATTTTGAAAGCGATTTCTGAGGAGTCAACTTCGTGGTAAGATCCATCATAAACGGTCGCCTGAATATCAACGACAGGATAACCGGCCAAAACACCATTCTCCATCGATTCTTTGACACCTTTTTCAATAGCACTAATATATTCTTTTGGAATCACACCACCTTTAACCTCGTCGACAAAGTTAAGATTTTTTTCTTCATTACCTTCGATAGTTTTATCGAGTGGTTCAATTCTTAACCAACAATGACCGTATTGACCACGTCCACCAGATTGATGAACATATTTTCCTTCAGATTGAACTTTCTTTTTGATGGTTTCACGATAAGCGACTTGAGGTCGACCGACTTGAGATTCGACTTTGAACTCACGACGCATACGATCAACAATAATATCTAGATGAAGTTCTCCCATACCCGAGATAATAACCTGACCGCTTTCTTCATCAGTTTTGGCTTTGAAAGTTGGGTCTTCAGCCATCAAACGACCAAGAGCAGCACCCATTTTTTCTTGATCAGCCTTACTCTTTGGCTCGACAGCCATTGAAATAACTGGCTCTGGAAATTTGATATTTTCTAACAAAACTGGGAAGTTTGGATCACAAAGAGTATTACCGGTTGTCACATCTTTCAAACCGACAGCGGCCACAATTTCTCCGGCACTGACTTCTTTAATATCTTCTCTTTTATTAGCATGCATCAAAAGCAAACGACCAACGCGTTCTTTTTTATCAGTCGCAGTATTTAAAATATATGAACCAGCTTCAAGTTTACCAGAATAAACACGGATAAAACAAAGATTTCCTACGAAAGGATCATTGGCAATTTTAAATGCCAAAGCGCACAAAGGCTCTTCGTCTGAAGGTAAAACAATTTTTTCTTCATTAGTTTTGAGGTTGATAGCTTTGACCGGAGGCACATCAAGTGGTGAAGGCAAATACCAATTAACTCCATCAAGAACTAATTGAACACCAACATTTTTTAAAGCACTCCCACAAAACACAGGATAAATTTCACCATTTAAAACTTCTTTGCGAAGAGCTTGTTTAATTTCATCGACTGTCAATTCGCCACCATTAAGATATTTTTCGAGTAAGACTTCATCAGCTTCGGCAACCTTTTCAATTAACTCGCTACGATATTTGACGACATCAGCTTTCATATCTTCAGGAATATCAATAGTTTTAATATCCATTCCATTTTCGCCTTCGAATAAATAAGCTTTTTGCTCAATTAAATCAACAACTCCGCGATGATCATCTTCAGATCCGATTGGTAACTGAACAGCATAAGCTTTTGGGTTAAGTCGATCACGAATTGATTTTAAACTCATAATAAAATCAGCTCCCAACTTATCCATTTTATTAACAAAACAAAGACGAGGCACATTGTATTTATCAGCCTGTCTCCAAACAGTTTCAGATTGTGGTTCGACTCCAGCAGCTCCGTCAAAAACAGCAATAGCGCCGTCTAAAACGCGCAGTGAACGTTCAACTTCAACCGTGAAATCGACGTGCCCAGGAGTATCAATAATATTGACACGATTATCTTTCCAAAAACAAGTTGTAGCAGCAGAAGTGATGGTAATTCCTCTTTCTTTTTCTTGTTCCATCCAATCCATATCGGCCGCCCCATCATGAGTTTCCCCAATTTTGTGCTTTTTACCGGTATAAAAAAGAACTCTTTCAGTAAAAGTAGTCTTTCCGGCATCGATGTGAGCCATGATACCAATATTTCTAACTCTTTCTAGAGGATATTCACGCATACTATTTATAAAAATTTTAATTATTTGCGAAAGGATCGAATGTTCTATTTGCTTTTTTATCTTGCAAAATGAGCGAAAGCACGATTGGCTTGAGCCATCTTATAAACATCTTGTTTCTTCTTGATAGCACCACCTTGATTATCAGCAGCATCAATTAATTCGAAAGCTAATTTCTGACACATTGGCTTACCAGCTTTATTTTTGGCAGCATCGAGTAACCAACGAAAAGCTAAGGTCAATTTTCTATCATCACTAACGTAAGTTGGAACTTGATAATTAGCCCCACCGACGCGTCGTGATTTGACCTCAACGTCAGGAGAAACATTTTTGACAGCTTGATCAAAAACTTCCAAAGGATCTTTCTTGGTTTTTTCTAAAATAATATCAAAAGCATCATAAACAATCTTTTGAGCGACTGATTTTTTACCATTATTCATGATTTTGTTGATCAATTTGGCAATCACCAAACTACCATACTTTGAATCAGCCTTGATAACTCTTTTAAAATTTGTCTTTCCTCTCATATTCTTTTATTTACTTACTTTAACTTTTTTAGCGCCATATGAACTACGGCTTTGTTTGCGGGCGGTAACGCCAGAAGCATCATAGACACCACGCACAATATGATAACGCACACCAGGTAAATCGCGAACACGACCACCACGAACTAAAACCACGGAGTGCTCTTGTAAATTATGTCCTTCGCCTGGAATATAGGTTGTGACTTCTTCACCCGAAGAAAGTCTAACCCTAGCAACTTTACGCAAAGCTGAGTTTGGTTTTTTTGGAGTCATTGTTGTCACCTTCAAACAGACACCTCTCTTGAAAGGATTAGATTCTTTAACTTCATATTCCTTTCTCTTGAGAGAATTCAAATTCTTCCTCAAGGATGGTGCTTTAGGCTTTTTACCGGGAGTCTTGCGGTTCTTTTTTAACAGTTGCTGAATTGTAGGCATAAATAAAAAATAAACTTAATTCAAAACAGGAAATGTTGCTTTAAAAACTTATCAACAATTCGTAAGTCAGTATAAAGAATTTTAATTCGGATGTCAAGAGATTGGGAGACAAATTTTAAAGGCCAAATAAAAATGTCATAGAAATTGGAATATGATTGAAGTATAAAAAAGAGACCCGATCATTACAATCGAGCCTCGTTATAAATTGAGAAAATTCCAAATTAATTGTTTCTGTAAGCGAGTTGATAACCCGCCCCTTTTAACGACTCAACAAAAGTGTCCTTTGTGAAAATTGCCACATCACGGAAACCGTTCTTTTCTGTTTGTGAATTACGGTCAATGTGATTAATTTTTATGAACACTTTTTCTGGAGAGAAAATTCTTTCCAGTTTCGCAACATCATAGGTGTAACCTTCGAAAATTACGAAGTTGAGTGTTACTAACTGACCACACCAATCATCCGTCACTTTTCCTATTTCAGCCAAGCTCATCATCGGAATTTTCGGACTTAGAAAAGCTCGTTCGACTTCATCGGTTGTGTGACAGGAAAACTGTAGTCGGATATTTGCACCTTTTTCTTGAACTCTTTGCAAATCTCCAAAAAAGTTCTCCTCAATTTTAAGTGCAGATGTGGAAACTACCAACATGGCATCAGGAAAATCAACAGCAAACTGCTTCAATGCGTCAACAACGTGTTGAGAGTTAAGAGCCGGATCGCCCATTTGCTTGAGCGATATTTTCAGTGCGTGAGAGATTTCAGGTGCAGGACTGCTTTTTAGAATAAAGTTCACTTGCTCGCACAGCTCTCTTTCGGATAACTGGCGATAGCAAGGATACTTGTTCGTAAAGCAATATCTGCATCCAACACGACACCCTGATGAAACGGAGATTCCAAGTTTTCGCGCAACACCACTGGATTCACTCAGTAGTGTGTCAGCGGAGAGAATACGGAGATCATCCGCGGTTTTCAAGAAATATCCTGCGCCACCTTTTATACCAACTCGTGATTCCAGCGTTAGGCTATTCATGAAACCTCCTTGCATGTCAGCCGATTGCATTGAGGATGTCGAGTGACAGAAGCAGTGTGTCTTTGTCGAAGCAGATGTCGTCGCCGACCATGATGGTGTTGTACCCCATGAGCCGCATGCATTCGATGTCAGTGATGTCACTGCACTGTGGACGTGAATTGTTTCTGAGTGATGTTAGTATGCGTGAAGCAAGGACGGCGTTCGGGTCAGCTTTGATGATTTTTCGCAGGGCCGGAAGAATTCTATTTGCGGCAGGTCCAACTTCGACATAAAGATCACCACGCGCTGCCATCAAGGAAACATTCGGGCCACACTGCCCGAGCCGAGTAGCTGCCCATTCGATGCCTTTTTCAGATTCGATCTTGGCAAGAATTTTGGCATCCGGATCAAGTGTCCGCATATCAGCAATGTCTGAATCTTGCTCAACGTAGGACAGCATGAACGTATGAATGCCAACTTTTTTTGCCGCCTCGATGTAGGCGTGGTCGGTTTCTGTGAAATAGCCTTCGATCGCGAGAGTCGGATCCAGGATATTGATTGATTCACCGCCACCTACAACCCGTTTGGGGCCGTCAAGCATGATGAGTCGGTTCCCGTCTATGATTTCGACGAGGTATGCGCTGTCGTAGCCGTCCTGGAAATAGCACTTCACAGGACCCTTGGAAAGGTCAAGTGATATTTTGTGCGTGATTTCCAATTCTGCCCACGGCGGAGTCCGAAGAACACCGTGCGTTCGCGGATCAGAGGGATCAAGTACAACAGTTTTGCCTCTGATTTCATACGTGCGTATGCTTTGAGGCGAATTAAAAAACTTACTGCCTCCGTGAGAGGTACGAATCTGCCTGCATTTCAAGTCGATCCAGATTTCTTTGTTGCCCAAAATCGACTGCAGACGCTTCAACATCTCCTCTATAGAACCTTTCAGTGGCATGACCGTGTTGAGCCGGACACCCGATATAATCGGATGCCCGGCGATGTCAGCAATGAAAGGCGCATAGGGAGGAATAGTTGTGATAACTTTCAAATTCTTCCTCATGGTCGCCTCCTTTATTAGACGAGTTTTTTGCTTTGAAGCGGTGCTCTTCTCGAGGTCCTGGGCCCGGAAACTATCGAATTGCCCGAGCCTTTGCTTGTTACACTCTGATGAACAAAACGAAGTGAGTTCATGACAGATTTCACCTGAGCACCCGTCTGGCGCGAAGTCAGGCTTTGCACGAATGCATCTGTGGTACCGGCCACGTGGGCCATAATGCCAAGAATACAGTCGACGACACGCGCCGGCTCATCCAGCATCAGCACGCGTTCGACTCCGAAAGCCTGCTGCCACTGAGCATGGATTTTTGATTCTTCGCCGTAGCCGGAACTGTACTTGCAGCGCAAAACCCATGCGTTGTACTTCTGTTGGAGTTGAGCGAAGATCTGGCCGGAAGGGATCGCTTCGGACTGTATGCCGATATAGTCCCTTACATGCTGCGGATTGGTTTTGGGATAAAATCCCTCGTCGCAGAGCAGGAAATGCAGAGGCATGACAGCATTGGGAATTTCCACGCGCTTAACGTCATATTCTGCCATGAGTTCGTACGTTTCCATTCCTTGGCCACCACCGCCGCCCTCGGAATAAAGAGCGTTGATGTCGTCGCCGAGTGCTGGCCCCTTGTTGGGCTGGCGAATTTGCAGCGGGTAGTTGTCGGAGTAGGCGTCGCCCACCACGCCGAAGCTGATTTCCAGATCGGGAAAATCCTTTGCAGCCTCCTGGTACAGGAGCGGCAATTTCTTTCTGAAGATCTCTTCGTTTGATGCGTTTGAACCAGTGCAGTCCCAGCGGATCAAAGCGACGTGGGTCGCCAGACTCTGGATAATTTGTCCGATCGGAGCCTTTCTTGCGTTTGACATGGCAGAGTTTTGTGCCATACTCGATGCCGATCTCGATGCGTCGTGCGTGGTGGGTTGCCGATATGCTACCCGTGCCTGCGAATGAGTAGCACCGCTTGATGTTGACCTCATTCCTCCGCTACCACTACTACTACCTTCTTCTTCCCAGCTGTACATGGTCGTTCTCCCTTATGTTTGGGGTGTTACTACGAAATGACGAAATCTTCTCCGCTTGATGTTCTGCCAAACAACTTCTTTCTGAGTGCAAGTAATTCATCCGTTAATTCGATTGCATTTCTCGGACGAGAAAGCGGGTCGTACTTAACCATTCGCAGGAAATACTCCTGTAACTGTTTGGGCACGGATGAGGGCATCTGCTTAGTGCCGATGTCACCGCCGAGAGCATAAATCATAGTCAGCCCGAGACCAAATATATCTGTCTCAGGAATCGGTGGCTTGCCTTGTATTTGCTCGGGAGCTGCAAATGCCGGCGTATAGCCTGGACATTTAGTGTACCGATCAGGACGAAGAGTTGAAAGCCCATAATCAACCATGAATACGTTATGTTCTCGAGGTTGTACGATCATATTGTGTGGTTTGACGTCGTTATGTACGACGCCATGATGGTGCAAATAGCGCAAGCCACCAAGACAACGTTGAGTCATCCAGCACACGTGCTCGGGAGAAATTCCCTGAGCATAGTCCTCCTCTTTAATCTTGAAAAGATCTTTTCCGGAGATGTAGCTCATGATCATGGCAAAACTTCCGTCGCCGCAATCAATGAAATCGCGCAGCGAGGGGAGCGAATGATGATGAATTTCCCAGAGCAATGTCGCCTCTTGAATAAGCAACGCAGTGTCTTCCTTAGAGAGGTTAATGTTTTGCTTCAGGCATGCCATCTGTTTAAGGATGGTGTGTTCTGCAAGATATGTCCGAGCAAATCCTCCCTCTCCAATCTGTTTCAGAATGTAATAATTACCGATTCTTTTTTTTGTCATCGCTTTCAAGTCTCCTTATATTTGGAATATTTAGTTTTCAAGGACCCAATTTCATTCCACCATACAATATTCAGCACAAAATGTCAATGCCTGTAACCCGAATCGCGAAATTCAACGCTTAACTAAAACAAACCAATACTTTTAATCTATTTTAGATCAAAAATCAAAGCTAACTTTATTTTAAGCCAAATTAACAAATTAATTTCGCGATTCAGGTCTATAAACCTAAAATAATATTTTTATCTTAAACTTATTTGAGCTGTTTTTAATAGTTTAAGACGATTAGTGCTAATATAAATAAAAACAAAACACAAAATATTGCTGTTCCCAATAGAATCAAGTACTAAAAAATAACAGCGTAAAGTTTTTAAAACATGAAAGCGAGGTCACATAACCTCGCTTTCAAAAAAAACATTATTTTTATTTTTTAATTACAACCCTCCAAAAGCTATTCCTAAATAACTCACAAAATTCGGCACAATTAAATTACCGATATTTATCAATGGCGTAAAAATTAACGCTCCAAATATTGAAACGGGTGTTAAAACATCAAGCAAAATAATTCCCAAAAGAATCATCGGCCCTTTCTGTCGCATCACATCCTTAAGCCCACCAAGCGAATCTGGTAAAATCGCAAACAAAATCCACGAACCATCAAGCGGTGGGATTGGGATTAGATTAAACAACATCAAGCTCAAATTGATAAACATAAACAAAACCAAAAACATGACTCCAGCATTTGAAAAATCAAGCATCGTATTAGCCAAAATAACTCTTAAAACTATTCCACTCACAATCGCCAAAAATAAATTTGAGAGTGGACCAGCCAGGGCGACTAAAGCTGGACCCCACTTTTGGTCTCGTAAATTCTGACCATAAAACGAAACTGGCTTGCCCCAACCAAAACCAATCAAAACCAGCATCACCAAACCTTTCCAATCTACGTGCGAAAATGGATTCAGCGTCAAGCGACCATTATCTTTGACCGACGAATCCCCTTGCCAATAAGCTGACAAAGCATGGGCAAATTCATGAAACGAGAGTGCCAAAATAACCGCCAAAAGCCAATCGACAAAGAAAAGTGGTTGCGTAAAAAGGTATTGAATTAAAAACATAGACTTGTCAAATAAATTATTTTATGTTAGACTTGTTTTAACTTAAGTCTTAAATTTTTAGATTAAAAATATGTCCCGAAGATGCGATTTATGTGGCAAGACTCCAATTACTACTGCCACCAGAAGCCACTCACTTCAAAAAACTAAGAAAAAGAGTTTTCCAAACGTCCAACCAATTACTATTGACGGCCAATCAATGAAAATTTGTAATCGTTGCCGTCGCACAATTGTCAAAAACGATGGAAAAATTTTAATTGGATCTCACAAGAGATAGTTTATCATTTTAGACCAAACTATACAAATCAAAAAAACCTCGCTAGTCGAGGTTTTTTGTTTCAAAATTGAAGGTATTTAAAAGTTTAAGTGCTTTCAATTTTTTAATTTAATTCTTTCAGTAAGCCTTCCAAATCAATTCTATACATTTCACAGATCTGACCGATTTCAAGCTCATTCATTTCCATCGCTGCCATCGGGCAAAAAAGACACGGGACTTCATATTTCTCTAAAATTTCTTGGCCGTTTTTATGATTTAAAACTTCAGCCAAAGTTGATTTAGAAGTTATTTTTTTAACTGGCATATTTTTGTTATTTTTTAGTAAAAATTATATCTTTTTCATCATTTCCAAAACCTTTAACTCCAGTCTACCATTAAAATCATAAACCGCAAAACTTGGAGCACATCTAATATTAGCCAAATTACCTGGATTTATTAATCTCGTCAAGCCAACTCGCTCTTCCCATGGCTTATGATTATCACCATAAAAAACCAAATCATATTTTCCGCTTTTGGCTAGCTCGCGAGCAGTCTTTGGTAAATGTGTCCAGGCAATTTTTTTGCCCTCAATTTCTAATTTACCAAGCTGATCATAAAAAACAATCTTTTTAAAATCTGTATAATCTATTTCATCAAAAAAACCTTCATCAGCATTTCCCCAAACCAAATGAGTCGTTCCTTTGAAACGACTATTTAATTCTTCGAGCATATTGACTCGCGAAACATCACCACAATGGATTATAATTTTAATATTATTTTCATTTAACCAATCAATTGCCTGCTGTAAATTTTCTAAATTTTCGTGACTATCAGAAAAGATGCCAATTTTCATTTTATGGTAGCTTTAATTCGGCCTTTAAGCCATTGATTTCAGCACTTAATTTCTCACGATCCCTCCTAAGCTCTTCGGCAACATCAGAGTATCTACCTTCCATTCTTCTAATTCGAGAATCTAGTTCTGCTCGTTCGAGATTTAATTTGTTTAATCGTTTGAACAAATCAGTTCCTTCTTCTTGTGAAATAACAGATTGAAGATTTTCCATATTTTAAATTTAAATATTTTTATAAAAATTTATCTTGCTCTATTCAAAGAACTTTTCCATTCATTTAGAGTTTCTTCAATTTCATCTCGTTTATAATCTCGCTCTTCTCGAAGATCTTTAATCTGGCGATCAATTTCTTTTTGCTTGTCCATTAATCTGGTCAATTTATCATATAAATCGACTTGCTCTGAAATAAAGTTTCCAATTTCTTCTGGTTCCATAAGTTTAAATTTAGTTGTTTAAATAATATTTTCTTTTGCTCGGATCAAATTTTTCAATCGCATACCGCAACATTGTCCTGGGCATAGTTTGGTAATGTTTTTCTAAAAACTCCTCTTCGACTTTTTGATTTCTTTTGCCGATTTCACGAAGCATCCAACCAACTGCTTTGTGAATCAAATCATGCTGATCACTCAATAAAATCTCCGAGATTTTCAAAGCGTCGTCATATTCATTATGCCGAATAAATCGAAAAGTGGCAAGAATTGACATTCGACGTTGCCAGAGATTTTTTGACTTGACTAATTTATAAAGAATTTTACGCTTGGCTTTTTTGTCTAGTAAATAATCGCCTAGAATATTTGGAGCTGACAGATCAACTAAGTCCCAATTATTAATTCCTCTGGTATTAGCTAGATAAAATTTGAAAATTTCAGTTTTTAATTTTTTGTCAGCTTTTTCATATCGAGACACTAGCATAAAAACTCCCAGTAAGCGTTGCTCGTGATATTCGCTTTTTAAAAATTCAGCAATATTTTTTAAGTCAATTTCGGCAAAATATTTCTTGGCAACTTTTCTTAATTCAGGTACCACAATTCCCAAAAACTTATCCCCTTCGCCATATTGACCTTTGGCGGTTTTAAAAAAGCCTTGCAAAATCTTGGCTTTGACGGGATTAGCGATTTTTTGTAATTCTTGTTTAATTTTGAGATTCATACAATTTACTTATGCACTTGTTAAACTTTATCATAAGATATAAGCTAAATTATAACAAGGGAGGAAAAAATGAAAATTTTTAAGGTTGACACGAATCAAATAGCTGGGTGGGGAGGACTCGGCTTAACGGAAGTTTTTTATTTAAAAGAAGAAGGAGCTAATAAATGCTCTACCTGTTGGCCAGGATTTTTTGGTCTCGACCCAGTAATAAACGAGGTTGAGATTAAAAAAATAGGTGATAAGTATTTTTATAGAGATAAAGAAATTAAAATTGAAGACAAATAGCCCCTAATCGGGCTATTTTATTTTACTGCCTCTTTTCCGCCCACGATTAGCAAAGCGATGAGCTTCGTCGCGAACTTTGAGTAACAAATTTTTATTGGCTGAGATCAGAGCTTGGAGGCTCTTTTTTGTTTTGGCTGGAAAAACTAATTTATCACCCGAAAATTTGGAAATTCCCACCAGTGGAATTTTGATATTTTTCGCTTCAAAAATTTTACTAACCACACTCACCTGAGGCTTACCACCGTCAATCAAAATCAAATCTGGCAAATCCCAGTCGAGATGATTCAAGCGTCGTTCAATCACCTGTCGCATCGCTCCCATATCATCCGATTCTTTAACACCATTAATTTTGAACAAGCGATATTCATAGGTCTCCGCTTCGCCATTGATAAAAACTGACATCGAGCCATAAGTTTCTTTGCCTGACAAATGCGAAATATCAAAACCTTCGATGCGATTAAAATTAATATTTTCTAATTCATCACGCGTCATAAATAGTAAATCGTTCAAATATTTTAAACTCTCAACCTGACTTGGTGAGGCCTTGATCATTTTTTCAAGTAATCTTTTTTTATCACCTTTCAAAAACGCAATTAAATTATCGATATTTTGTCGATAAGCTGTTTTAGTAATTTCGCCGGTACAAATTCCGGGACACAAACCAATTTGGCGATCAAAACACGGTCGCCCTTGATTCGGTTTACATTTGCTGTATGAAAAAACTTTGCGGATGGTTTTTAAAATATCGTTGGCGATTTTGACACTCCGATATGGTCCAAAAATATTTTTCAATTTTGGAAATTTGTTTAATTCATGCCCACGAATAATAATCGGACATGGGTAAGTTTGTTTTTTATCAATCAAAATAAAGGCAAACGAACGATTGTCTTTGTCTTTGATATTATATTTCGGCCAATATTTTTTGATCAGGTTCGCTTCCAAAAGTATCGCATCGAGAACCGTCTCAGTGGCAATAAATTTGACCTCGCTCGCCAACGACACCATTTCAGCAATTCGCGGATCAATGTCAGCTCGAAAATAATTGGCGACTCGATTTCGCAATGAAGTTGCCCGACCGATATACAAAATGTTATTTTTGGAATCAAAAAATTGATAGGCGCCTGGTCCTTTGGGAAATTTTGCAGCTTTTTGTTTGAGGGTTATCATTTTAGATAATGCTTTAAATATTTCGCCGTATGCGCTTTGTTATGATTCACAATTTCTTCAGGCGTGCCTTTGTCAACTAAAAATCCACCTTCATCTCCGCCCTCTGGTCCAAGCTCAATCACATAATCCGCGGTTTTGACTACGTGCAAATTGTGTTCAATTAGCATGATTGAATTACCACGCTCAATTAATTTGTTCAAAACTTTCATCAATAAATTAATATCATGATAATGCAGGCCAACTGTCGGCTCATCGAGCAAATACAAAACGCGTTTACCTAATGGCTGGACGAGATGTCGGGCGAGTTTAATTCTTTGAGCTTCGCCACCCGATAATGTTGTGGCCG
>Ga0172381_10005509_pt1 | contig 12819 bp, 10 predicted proteins | sample Leawel6488metaG_FD_119754 | JGI IMG/M metagenome (GOLD analysis project Ga0172381, IMG submission 119754) | Leachate microbial communities from a municipal landfill in Southern Ontario, Canada - Leachate well 64-88 metaG | ecosystem: Engineered > Solid waste > Landfill > Unclassified | place...
CCTGGAACTCTTGCCCACGATGGCTACAAATTCCGTTTGCGTCTCGAGAAGACGAGTGAGCTCTTCATCGTCCCCTGGACTCTTGCCCTTTGAGCATGTCTTGCCAAAAGCCACAAGCTTAGAGTGCTTGAGCGGCTCTTGGCGCAACGCCTCAAAAAATTCTCTGTCCTTAGGGTTAGACCCGGGATATCCGCCTTCAATATATATCTCCAGTGGGTCGAGCTTGCGAACAATTGCTAGCTTGTCATGAACCGAGAATGAGACTCCTACTTGTTGGCTTCCGTCTCGCAACGTTGTGTCGAAGACTTGGATTCTTTTCATAATCCTTCCCATATTCCGTTGTCAACGAACCGTCAAAAAGAGTTCTGGGGCTCCAATGCCCACAGCAAATAAAAACCTCTTTTTGAGAAGAGGCGTTTTTTAATTTTTGATTTGTGAAAAACGCGCCTTCTCTAAGAGAGGTTAATAATGCTAATAATTATGTTTTTCGAAACTCTGTAATTCATCTCAATTTAAATATAATCCCAGCAAACCTATTTGTCAATTATCTGCCTAAGTTTTTTAACGCAAGCTTGATTCTTTCTTCGGGGTTTTTTATGTTAGTTGGTACGCCCGATAAGGCTTCCTTGGATTGTTGTTTGGAGAAGCCGAGTTGGATTAGGGCGCTTTCGGCTTCGTCTGTTGAAGATTTGGCGGAGGCGGACTTTGTTGCCATTATTTTACCGGTAAGTTCTAAAATTATTGTCATGGCTTTTTTAGAACCTATGCCGGGGATGCCTTCAAATATCTTTTCGTCTTGCGCCAAAATTTTATCTTTTATTTTGTCCAAAGAACCCAATGCAGAAATATCTAAAGCTGATTTTGGCCCTACGCCAGAAATACCAGTTAAAACCTCAAAAAAATCGAGTTCGTCATAAGTAAAAAATCCGTACAAATCTAATGCATCCTCTTTCACTTTTTGGAATATAAAAAGCTTGACCTGCTCACCAATTTCTGGTAATTTTAATAGGTTCTGACGGTTTAAAAAAATCTTGTAGCCAATATTATTGACTTCCAGAATAATAAACTTATCTTTTTTTAATATAATTTTACCCGACAGATATGATATCATAAACGTATTATCTATATTGTATATGCAATTTCAGCTAAAATCAAAATTTAAACCCACAGGAGACCAGCCAGAGGCAATTAAGAGCCTGGCTAAAAATATTGAAACTGGAGTAAAAGACCAGGTGCTTTTAGGCGTTACAGGGTCTGGCAAAACTTTCACTTTGGCAAATGTTATACAAAAAGTGCAAAAACCAACTTTGATTATTTCTCCAAACAAAACTTTGGCTGCCCAGCTTTACCAAGAATTTAAAGAATTTTTCCCAAACAATGCCGTGCACTATTTTGTTTCATATTATGACTACTACCAACCCGAAGCCTATATACCTCAAAGCGACACATATATAGAGAAGGACTCAAAAATCAATGAAGAAATAGACAGGCTTAGGCATGCGGCGGTTCAGGATGTCTCGCAAAAAAGAGATGTTATTGTGGTTGCTTCTGTTTCTTGCATTTATAACATTGGCTCGCCTGAAAATTATGAAAATGTTTCTTTAGAAATAAAACCTGGGCAAAAAATGAAAAGAAAAGATTTTCTCTTACACTTGTCTAATTTACAGTACCAGAGAAATGATATTGATTTTAAGCCCGCATCTTTTCGCGCTAGGGGAGACATGGTGGATATTTATTTAGTCACGGGCGAAGGAATCTTAAGAGTTGAGTTTAACGGTGACACAATTGAAAAAGTTTCAGAGACAAAGCCTGGGTTAAAACCAAACTACAAAACACATACAGCTGGCTATAAACTTTTTCCGGCAACATTTTGGGTGGCGCCACAAAGCAAGATAAAGATTGCTATTGAGAATATAAAGCTGGAACTTCAAGAAAGACTGGCTGTTTTGAAAAAAGAAAATAAATTACTGGAAGCAGAAAGATTGGAGCAAAGAACGCATTATGATTTAGAGCTACTGGAAGAAACCGGCTCTTGCCACGGAATAGAAAACTATTCCAGGCATTTAGAATTTAGGAAACCAGGCACAGCCCCATTCTCTTTGGTTGATTACTTTAACTATTTTAACCCCGATGGCAGTTTGATATTTATAGACGAGTCGCACATTTCTGTTTCACAAATAAGAGCAATGTCTGTGCAAGATAAAATAAGAAAGGGTACTTTGATTGATTTTGGATTTCGCTTGCCTTCGGCAATAGACAACAGGCCATTAACTTTTGCGGAATTTGAAAAACGCCAAAAACAAACAATCTATGTTTCTGCAACTCCGGCTGATTTTGAAACGCAAAAAGCTGGCAAAAATATTATAGAGCAAATAATAAGACCGACTGGATTGCTGGAACCGCAGATAGAAATTAAAAAAACAGAAAACCAAATTAAAGACTTAATGGAAGAAATAAAAAAAGAAACAGCCAAAGGCCAGCGAGTTTTGGTGGTTACCTTAACAAAAAGATTGGCCGAAGAAATTTCTGATTATTTGGTTGACCACGGAATAAAAACTCAATACTTGCATTCTGAAGTAAAAACAATGGACCGCCCAGAAATTTTGAAAAACTTGCGCCAAGGAAAATATGATGTACTGGTTGGAATAAACTTATTAAGAGAGGGGATTGACCTGCCCGAAGTTTCTTTGGTTGCAATTTTGGATGCAGACAAAGAAGGCTTTCTAAGAAACAAAACAACTCTAATCCAAACAATGGGCCGAGCTGCCAGACACGTCCAAGGCCGAGTAATTTTGTACGCCGACAAAACAACTTTTTCAATGCAGTCAGCCATAACCGAAATAAATAGAAGAAGAAAAATACAAGAAGCTTATAACAAAAAACACAAAATAACTCCCACAACAATTGTCACGGACATCCGCGACTGGGGCTTCTCTAAGAAAGAAGATGTCTTCTCTGAATTCGGCCTGCTACACGATAAAAAGTTGCTTGAAAAAGAAATGAAAGAGGCTGCCAAAAACCTGGACTTTGAGCGAGCGGCCGAAATAAGAGACTTGATAGATAAACTAAACACTAAAAAACAGCCCAATTAAGGGCTGTTTTAGATTGAACTAGTAGTTAATTTTATTTGTCGGATTCATGCGATCCCTTATTTGACCTATGTCTTCTTCTGCATAAATGGCAATCTTTGGAGTTATTCTTTTCCTTGTGTTCACATCCGGAGACAATGTAAATTTTACAAGCTCTGGCTCTATAGCACCCAAAAATTCCCAAAGACTTTTTGGATCTTCAGAAACTCTGGATATTATTTTTTCTGCTAAACTTTTTTTTACCTCTATGTTTAAGGATGTCAAAAAGCCTCTTTTATCAACAAAAGAAGGGAGAACATCGACATCATATTCTATACTTAATTGGTAAAGCTCTTCATCTTCGCCATCCCCCTCAAAATTTAAATCTTTTACTGTTGCGCGACTGATTTCCTCGTGCTCATCATCAACTATTTTTTCTCTTTTTATTAAACCAAAAAGATAACTTTTAATTTGTTTCTCTTGTGTTGCCTTGGTTTCAATTTTTTTTACTGGGCTCAATAACATCACCACATCAACGTTAAGTGTATTAGCCGTGGGAACAGCGTTGGAGCTCTCACATAGAAGAACAAACCTATCATCCAAGCTTTTTGTCTTATTTAAACTTTCCCCATGAGCAGTACTATATACACTGTGGGTATAATACTGTTCACCATCAGCATGTGTTTCCTCCCGACCCTTAAACGTTGTTCCATATGGATTTTTCGTTTCTAGGCGGTAGGTTATCTTGCCTTGCTCAAAATCTTCTAAAAATTCTCCAACAATTTCATTCATATCTTTTTCTGGAGCCTCAACCTCGTCTTCTTCGCCCCCTTTATATTCTTGTGGCAATGGACCAATACTTCTAGTCGGCACAGGGGGAAGGTCTAATCTAAAAGACGGTTTTGGATCTTTTTCTGACTCCTCTGTCGAAGAAGGCGAATCAAGGTCGATATACCCTTGTTCCTGGATCTCATTGTTTTTCTGTTGGCTTCTCAATTCTTTCGCCCTTTGTTGCATCGCTAAAAATTCAGCGACGGAAAACTCTTTATCAGCCTCCAAAAATGGGCTCTCCAATATTACAATTTCTTTCTCGGCTCTGCGCTCTATATCTTTCAACGACCAACCACTTTCAAAATCCTCCCGCCCGTCATCTCTTATGAATGCATAATCAACTTTTTGCCCTATCGTGTATCCTTTTTCTTTTAATTCAGTGGTGGCATCTTGAGCTGTATTTGTTTCTAAATTTTTAGCGTTCTCGTCCGGCTTCAATGCCGCGCTATCCTCTTTGATAGTGGCATCCGGTGATTCTAAATCAGTATTTTGATTTAAAGTTTCTGGGGCCGGCTCTATTGCCTCGGACCCTGTAGCAGCTTCTGGTTCTGGGCTTTCTAATACCGGCGGGTCGGTCGGCTCCGCTACGGGTTGTTCTGGTTCAGCGGGGGAGTCTGGTAAATTGTCTGACGGTAGTTCTGTTGGTCTTATGCTGCTTATCCTCTTCTGCTTTTCTTCTATTGCAAATTTTCTTGCTTTGACTCTTAATTTTTCTATGACATCTTTTTCAAAAGCTTTTTTGCTTTTTGCTTTTTTGTACAAAGCTGTTTTGCGGATGTCCTGGCCCTGAATTTGATTTGCCAGTTCTCTTGTAATTTTAGAAAATTCCTCCCATTCTTTTTTATATTTTGCTTTCTCTTTCTGGCTTTTTGCGTTTTCAAATTTTTGTTTGGATCTTTCCACTCCAAGCAAAAATAAGTTAAAGGCAACATATCCTGGATATTTCCCAACTTTTGGCTTTGCAAAGGCGGTCTGCAAGTCTTCCAAATTTTTATCTGCAACTTCGCCCTTTCCTTTGCTTCTTTCTAATTTTTCTTTAATTAGCTCAAGCGTATCCTCGGGAATTATGCCTTTTTCAAATTTAGACCTGCCCCTAAGCGGTGTCATTTCGGCAAATTGACCGATCTCTCGCTTTTCATTTTCTGACGCCAAATCTACGCCAGTTTCGCTTGCGCCAATTTTTGTTTCATCTTTTACGTTTCCTTCTGCATCTAAAACAACCCTATCGTCACTTGGGATAGATTCATTACTCATATTTTTTCCAAACCGTTCTCAATCTTTTTAATAACCTCATCCTTCTCATTATTCAAAACATACACTTGCTTCAAAACATTTAAAAGATTTGTTTTGTCTTCCTCGCTCATCTGCGCAACTTTCGAAATTAAAACATCTTTCTGTTCTTGGCTTATCTCTGCTCCTTGAATTGCTTTTTTTAAATTTTCGCTGGTCAAAAATAAGTTTGCCATATTTTTATTTTTTTATGCTGCCTTCTTTTTACTTGCGCCAGCCCATGGCTGTTTAATAATAAGGTCTAGCATATAATCGAGAAATGATTTTTTCCCTTTTACTGCTTTTTTATACTCTTCTAAATTGATTATTCCTTGCAGCTGCCCAGCTCCAACCCTTACTCCATAATCTCCCAAAAACTTGCTCAGAACTTTCGACTCTTTAGCCAAGTCTTCGCCATCCAATTTTTTGAACCCTCTGGGCCTTCTATTATAGATGTCTCCCAAAACCTTGGTAAAATCAACTCTTTTTCCTTTTACAACTTTTTCTTTCAAATCTTTCATATCTTCAGCGCCTCTTTCTTTTCTTTCAATTCCTTCCAAATATTCTGCAACAAGCCTGTTTTTAACATTTTCATATAGCCCCTCAATCCTCTCGCGCGAAAAATTGGCAACACCATTCATCTCTCTTAAAACAATCTCTCTAACTTTTTCGCTGTGCTGTTTTTTCTCCAAATCGTAAGCGTCTTCTGATATTTTAGATTGCTCTTTCCTCGCATCTTCTCTGGTTTTTTTATTATTTTCAGCTTCTATATTTTTTATCAAATTATAAAATTCATCGCCAGACTTTGTTTCAGACCCGCCATTTAGCAGTGGCATTGTTGCTTTATGACGAAACCAGCCCCATTTGATTTTATGAGTTTCATAACCAGCTGACCAAAGAGCAAAAACAACGTTATCGGTAAGCATACCCCTGTTTTCTGCGCGCGCCTGCCCTTTTGTATCATCCAAAACACATTGCAGAAAGGCTTGCCCGTCAAGACAATTTCTTTCTCGATATTTCTTTTTTTCGCTTTCTGGCATACTATCCCAATAATCAGTTATCCGCTTTTTTGCGTCATCAACCTGTTTTTCTTTTTTTGCTTTTGCCGCTCTATCTACATGAGCATCTACTACAATGGCTTTTACATATTCTTCCTTAGAAACCGTAATCCCTGCATTACCGGTAGCCCTTAGTTCTTCTTCAGCAATTTCTTCCAGCTTCTTTCCGCCTTTAATACCCTCAACCAAATCTTTTTGAGTATTTAATAATCCGTCTATTCTCTTTTGGATTTCTTCTCTTTTTTTATCTCCCGCTGGTAATGCGCCTATTTCGGCCTCCAGTCTTTTTGCGTTTTTTGCGCAAAAATTTACCAGTAATTGCTGGGTTTCTATTGGCACTCGGTCTTTCTGCAAGTCTGCTGACAAATCGGCTCTCAAACCAAGGCGGTCGAGATAATCTTTATCTTTCTCCATATCCGCCAAAGCCCTCTGGCGCATTTTTTCATCACCCCAAATAAGTCTAAACTTCGCATCGTTGTCCAGCCCTTTAACCAAATCTCTAAACTCCCCGTCGCTCTTTGCCTCTTCTTGCGCCCACAACAAAGTAAACTGGCGGTGAACATTTTTAATATCCAAATTTATTTCGCTGTCCAAAACAGCCCTCGATTGCTTGGACAAATCACCAGATTTTTCATATTCAGAAATCACTCTCTCTTCCGCGCCCTCCAGCACGTCCCTCCTCATATTTTTTACCATATCCATTTCCGGCTCCTGCACTTCTGCTACATTATCTACCGCAACAACGGGCGGTTTTTCTACCACCGGCGGAGTAACCGGAACAGCTTCTGGAACAACTGGCGCTGGCCTTGTTTCTGGTGCAGCTGGTTTTTCTTCTGGCGCTACCGGAGTAGCATCTGGTGCTTTTTTAAATGCCTCGCGAGCTAAATCTGACGGGGAAGGTTTACCTGCGTCTGGTTTTTTGTCGGCTGGTTTTTCTTCTGGCGCTTCTGGAGAAGCTGGTGTGCTTGGGCTTGCCTCAAGGCCCCCCGAAACCGCCGTTTCTACAGTAACAGGACGGCTTACACCTTCTGATATAGTATCTATAGAAGGAGACCCATACGCTTTTTCTAATTCCTTTCTCGCTTTTTCAAAATCCAAGTTTTCATCACTAGAAGGATTTGGTAACACCTCTTTTGTGACTATTGGTGATTCAACGGGACCAATCTCGGTATCACCGCCAGAGCCTCTCTTCAAATCCTTTTTTACAGCTTCAACTACTTTTTCAGCGTCTATTTCGTCAAAATCACCCTTCTTTTTTTCGATAAGAAGTTTATGCAAAAACTCTACAACTTTTGCCGCGTCTTCGCTTTTTGTTTTATAATAGTCTGCTTCAACCTGCTTATCTTTGCCCCGATATTGATTTTCTAAGGCTTTATATTGAACAACATCTTGAACAGCTAAATCGTAAGCAGAATTTTTTTGATCCTTTCCTGTTGTAACTTTTTTAAAAAATTCTCCGTCAGAAACATTATCCGATATTTCAGTTAATCCGGGCTCATTAAAATCTGGCTGATTCACAAAATATTTTTTAACATCTTCTACTCCAAATTCTTTCGGTTCAGCTTCCGGGGCTGGCCCATCTTTAGTTATTAATGGTTCGCTCTTTTCGATTTTGTCTGACATATATTTTTAAATATAAATTTATTCACTAATTTTACCACTTGCAAAAAAAATGGGCAAGTCAAGAGAGACCTGCCCACATAGAAATCACAAAGGAACAACAGAACTGTTAAGCGGGATATTGGAATTATCCCAGTCGTGGTTGCGCTCATAAAACGTTGGCGGTTCGTATGTTCCGCCTTGAGCGAGATATTTCTCTTCCTTGAGAATATTTCGCCAGACCAACAATCCGACAAGTTTCGACGCCAACCACGATATCAAACCGAATTCGGCGTTTAGCTGGCTCGCCAAAGACGGCATCTTGTCGTACACCGCCGGGCTGTTGTGCCACCAAGATAAATAGTCTATTCCTCCAGCCAGCGCCGAAAACCTTGTGGACAATCCACGAGCGTCAAATTCGAAGCGGCGGCTAACGCGCAGGTTGGGATGGTTTTTATGCCGTTGCCAGCCCAACAATGTGGTACGAGCGATTCTCGCAATGCTTGGCCCGTTGATCGTAAAGTCGCGAAGAAAAGCCCGCTTCATGTATTCACCGGCTTGCTCGTCGGTAATTCCGCCAGAGTGTTGATAATTGAACATCAACTGTCCGTGAATGTCGGCTGGATGAAATTCGCCATCCTTCTTGAGCTGGCCATTTGCCTCCAGTTCGGCATGCAAGGGCGTACCGGGAATCGGAGTGTACAACATAAACTGGTGGAAGTCCGTGTTGTAGCGGACCGCGTAGTCTATGACCTCATCGATGTTCTCGGGCGTGTGATTTTCCAGCCCGATAATTGTTGAGCCAAGCACGCGAATGCCGTTAGCTTGCAACTCGCGAACAAGCTCAAAAGCGTCGATGTTGGCAAGTTTCGCGTATTGGCTATCCTTGCCTTCAAGACCCATCCAAACCCAAGAAACTCCCAAGCGAACAAGCTCGTCCATGGTGTACTTGCGCAACACGTTTGCCGAGCTGAAGACGTAGAGAGACCACGCCTTGCTGCCTCCCTCCATCAGCTCAAGCAAACGAAGCGCTCGCTTTCGATCAAAGAGGAAGTTCTCGTCCATCATGAAGAAAGACTGCACGTGCATACGATCAGCAATCTGTTCCATGATGGAAAAAAGTTCATCTCCAGTCTTGTAGAATTGTACCGAATGACCCTTACCTCCAAACATGGCGGAGGTGGAGCAAAAGTTGCAGCCCATCGGGCATCCAACCGAAGGAATGATGGTTGCAGCAATCTCGCCGTGTAGCATTCCTCCGACAGCTCGCGGTTTGACACCAGAGCCGACTACAGGATGCCGAATCGGCCGGTTTGCGTCTTCATGCAAATACTCGCGAAACCACCGCACCCCGTCACCCTTTACGACAACAACGCCGCCGCCAATCTGTTGCTCGAGACCGGGCATGTTAGCAATATGCCCGCCGACAACAATCTTCGCATCCGGCTGATATTGCCGGATAAGCTCGCACATCTTCTTCACCTTCAAAATGTTGGGAATGATTGACGAGATGCCAATCACATCGAACCGATTCGCGCGAAGTTCCTGAACAAAACGATCCAGCGTAGGGAAGTCCAATAAAACGCACGGCGTCTCGATGTTTACCTGGATAAGCATCAACCCCCAGCTCCGATGAAACATTCTCAACGAGAAAGCCCCTTGGCCTCTCGTCACCTGGTTGTGGTAAAGCTCCATTGGGTTCATCACTCTACTGCCGTATTCGTCATCCTGGCAGTAAGGTCCAAAAACGCTCGTCAATAAAACTCGCGGTCCAAAATTAGACATTGTATCGTTCCTTTCTAGTAGATTTTCAATGTTCAGCCATCAGCAGAAAAACTGCTTCTTACAATATATCACGGTAGTTGGGCTATTGCAAAAACAAAAATAGTATGATATTATCTAAGTATTATAAAAACACTATGGCAATAACAAAATCAGCTAAAAAAGCTATCAGACAATCTGCTACCAGAAAAGAGCACAACATTGTCTACAAAGATAAAATAAAAGCCCTCGTAAAACAGGTCAAGACTTTGGTTTTGGCAAAGAAAATGGCAGAAGCCAAAAAACTCTTGCCAGACATTTACCAAGCCTTCGACAAGGCGGCCAAGGTTGGTATTATCAAAAAGAACAACGCTTCCCGTCACAAATCACGCTTAACTAAGTTGATAGACAAAAAGGTCTAACGCGGTCTCCGCTTCAACTTTCCCGGTTTTAATATCTAAATCTATCTGAAAAATCTTCAGGTAGATTTTTTTTAGTTGCTCACTTGTAAACTGGTTACACAAGTAAAGACTCTTCTGCACAACAAAAGGGTGAAGCCCTGAATTTCTTGGATTTTCTTTTATAATCAATAAATTTCTAAACTGGTAAGCAATCATAGAAAGTAAATAAAGAGTGTTATCTCCGTTTTCCAAATGCTTATGCAATAAAGCCAGCGCAAGCTTTTTATTTTTTGAAGCCAAAGCATCAATGGTCTTAAAAATATCATTTTCAATATTTGGCTTTACAAGCAGTTCCACATCTTGCCGTGTGATTGTGCCGCCCGCTTTATAACTTGATAATTTGTTTATTTCGTTAGACATCTGCCACAAATTATTCCCAACAAAACTAATTAATAATTCTAAGGCAGCGGGGTCTATTTTTGTTTTTTCCCCGCCAGAGGCGGGTCCGCCTTGGGCGGAAAATTGAACCATTATCCATTTTTTCAAACTGGCGGGGGATAAACATTTAAACTCCTGGCACTTTGCGTATTTTTGCAAACCTTTAAAAAACTTAGTCCGCTGGTCAGGTTGGCCGTCTTCGTAAACGACGATAATATTTTGTCCGCCCAAGGCGGGTCCGCCTAGGGCGGACAAAAAATCTTCCTGAAACTTACCTTTGTCTGCAAAAACATTTTTTAAAATCACCAATTTCTTTTCAGCAAACATTGAGGTAATTTTAAAGTTGCTGTAAAAATCTTTGAAATCAGAATTTTTAGCGTCAACGTAAATTAAATTCAACCCAGACTTATGGATTTTTTTATACCCCAAAACAATCTCCTCCAATTTCTTTTTCGCCCTATAAGAATCTTCCCCAAACAAAAAATATATCATTATGGTTTTTGGCAGTAGGGGCAATAAAATGCGCTTCTGCCGCCAAAACTTATTCTCTTAATCTTTATGCCACAGCGGTGGCATTTTTGATTTTCTCTTTTGTAAACTTTTCGTTCTGTATCAAAATCTCCTTTTGAGCCGTCGGGTTTTCTATAGTCAGAAAAGCTTTCTCCACCCAACTTAACTCCAAGCTCCAAAACTTTTTGAATTGCCCGGTAAAGCGATTTTAACTCTTTTTCACTTAACTTTGCAACACTTTTTTCAGGATGTATTTTTGCTGACCACAAGGCTTCCGAAGCATAAATATTTCCAATGCCGGCAATAATTTCGGGGTTCATTATAACTTGCTTAACTCGACCCTTCTTATTTTTTAAAACGCTTTTGAATTTTTCAAAAGTAAAACTTTTTTCCAAAGGCTCGGGCCCCATTTTTTCTAATTCTTTTTCAAGGTCTTCTGTTTTCCAAAGTTCCACTTTTGCAAATTTCCTGGCATCTGAAAGCGCTATCATTTCGCCATTATCTAGAAAAAATATTAAATGCAAAAATCTATTATATGGATCGTTAAGCAGACTTTTTTCGTCCACTGGTTTCCATGCGCCATTTTTTTCCTGCCATTTTCCAACCAGTAAATGCCCTGTCATTTTTTGATGAATCAGCAAAGAGTAATTGTCAGATAAATCAAAAATAACATTTTTTGCTCTGCGATAAATATTATTTATTTTTTTATTTATTATTTCTTTTTTAAAGGTTTCAAAATCTTTTGGCAGTTTAACTGTTTTTTTCCAGTCAGACCAAACATCAACAAAGGTCCGATTAAGGACCTTTGATTTTAAACCTTTTGCCGTTGTTTCAACTTCGGGAAGCTCTGGCATATTTTATATATTAGTATTATCTTTAGTCTTTCTTGAGGGCTTGTTAATTTTTTGTTTAGAGGCCAATTCTTTCTTTAAATTTAATATTTCCTCTTCCTTTGCTTTGGCATAAGATTGCGTTCTCTTTGATTCTTCCATAAGCCTCTCCAGCTCTATCGTTCTATTTTTTATCTTTTGATCCAAGGCGCATATTGTCTCTTCTAGTTCTTGTGTTTTGGCTTTTACTTTTATATCAATTGATTTTTCTGCATTTGCTCCTTGTTCGTGGCTTGCTTGGAGTTCCTCTGCTATTTTATTGAAAGCGTTTGCTAATTCCGAAAGCTCATCCTTTGTCTCCAAATAAACCCTGCCAGACAAATTTCCCCTGCTTAATTCTGTTGCGTTATCTAATAATTTTTTAATAGGAGAAGAAAGATTCTGCCCAATTGAAAGTCCAAAGAAAAATACAAAAGCCACAAGAAATAAAAGAAGAATATAAGAATCCAGTCTCAATTCTGTGAAACCAATATTAAAAGCCCAAAAGACAGCCATAATGAAAACACCAGCTAAAAATATGGGGGCAGCAATTTTTGTTGTAATTTTTGGCATGAATTATGGTAATCTATTTACCAAAGAATCAAATTCTAACTGATACATTTTTTGTTCGACCTCTTTTTTATCAAAATTTCCAAATTTGCAGTCATCAATTTTAAAATCTATATCAACGTCTTTTTTCATCTCAACCAGTTCGCGCGATATAAAGGCCATTTCTTTATTTTCTTTCAGCGCTTCTTTTACTTTTGGTTTTAAAACTGCGGTGTCGGTTGAAAGTTCGTCATACAAGTTTTTTATAGTGCCGTATTTTTGTATGATTTCTGCCGCTGTTTTTTTGCCGATTCCTTTTACACCTGGCACATTATCTGAAACATCTCCGGTCAAAGCCTTAAACTCCACCATTTGAATAGGCTCTACTTCAAACCTTTCTCTTACCTTATTTATATCATAAATAATAGTATCTTTAATACCCTTGCCCAGTGTATAAACCTTTACC
>Ga0172381_10005510_pt1 | contig 12818 bp, 11 predicted proteins | sample Leawel6488metaG_FD_119754 | JGI IMG/M metagenome (GOLD analysis project Ga0172381, IMG submission 119754) | Leachate microbial communities from a municipal landfill in Southern Ontario, Canada - Leachate well 64-88 metaG | ecosystem: Engineered > Solid waste > Landfill > Unclassified | place...
GTAACCGGTCGGGACAATGCATTACAACCGGACAAACGGAATGCCCGATATCTGGAATCTAAACTCGGTTGTTCCGATCGTGTGCCATTACTCTCACGATCTTTTCAGATTTTCACGAATTATACCGGGCAGGAACGGATACGTTTGTTGGGAAAAAATGCTCTGGAGAAATCATTTGATTTACCGTGTAACGCTTCCGGGGGATCAGCCTTCAGCTCTGCCCCCACCGGATCCCCCGCATTACGATGCCGCTGTATTACCGGAATAATTCCCCGTTATCAATGGGGTGGCAATATGTTCGGAGACATCGCAATGCTCCCCGTCCTAAGGGGGACTGATGGCGCCCGAAGTGGACGATCTTATCTGTAAAAAAGGATTTCAACAGAGCAAAAAAATTGAAACCCTGGGAAAATTTACTGAAAATTATAGGAGAACACCCGGACCCCGGACGTGCGGGAACCGGATCCACGTATCATGAACCGGATTTCAGGACCGGTTACAATTCTGCGGTCTCGGCCATGCCATAGCAACGGGCAGGAGAGTGCATACCCTCGTGGCGTTCCGGAAGGCCGGAGATGCATACCTGGTATTTTTCAAGGTATGATTGTGTTCCTGCCGAAAGGATATACCGGGTAAACCTCCCGTCCTTACGGATGTCCAGCAGCCCGTCGCTGATGAGCCGCTTCATGTGCCAGGTGACCGTTGGCCCTGAAACACCAAGGATCTTTTCTAAATCCCTGCGTGACATCAACGGGCTGCCCGAGAGTGCAACGAGGATCTGCTTGTCCGTGTCCTGCCGCAGGTATTTCAGTACTTTCTGCTCGCTGCTGTCATACTTACCGGAGTTCTCAAAATAACTGGAAATGCCGTGGTCCCCGAGAATAATGATCTTCCCGGAGATTCGCATGAGCGTAAGGTGGTACGTGAGTGCGCCGCGGGAGATCCCCGTCTCCTGCAGCAATTCGACAAAACTGATGCCGGGTCTGGATCTGATCAGGCCAAAAAGGGTATTCCGTATCGTGCTGGCAAGGATATTGTTCCGGGCGATCCGCCGGAACCCCAGCCAGGTGAGGAGTTTTAAAGCAAAGAATATCTCCACCGGAAAGATGAGGACGGGTGAGATGGCAAGGGCCGCAATGATCACCATCTCGCGGAGCGTGAGATCCCAGAAGGTGATGGGAGCAACATCCGCTGCGGCCATCCCGATTGACCCGAACGAGGGTTCAATGGTATATTCCGGCGGGAGCGCAAAGACCGGTGCTGCCAGTGCAATGCACAGGAAAACCAGCAACAGGAAATATGCCGGTGCGCTCTTCATGGTAAGATATCTCTTTTTTTATTCATTCATCAGTCTTGTGGTCATCGGTGCCGGTTTTAATCCACGAGAGGTTTTCAAGACTGCCATACGCGATGTTCTTGTTGCTGTGGATGAGAAATTTCCAGAGTCCCGGCGTCAGGCCATCCGGGTTGCTGATCTTCAGGTCGATCCTCCCGTCAACGATGCCATCCGATTCATCGTAGTAGGGGCCAAGGGTTTTGTCGGGAGCAATGATCGTCACCGAGATGGGATCGTCCTTATCCCCGCTGTAAAGCGAGACGATGATATACTGTGTGCCACTGGCTACATATTTAGAGAACAGGGCGGTCTTGTTCCCGTCCATTTTTGTCTCATGCGGGGAAAGCAGGTGGTCTATCCCGGCGTCCTGCGGACTGCCCGGAAGAATTTCCGATACAGCATGTGCGCTGTACCGGTCCCCGGGGATCCCGTCCTGCGGGGCAAGTGCCAGGAGGAGAAGGGCTCCTGCACAGAACAGGACGACAATCCACAGGGCTCTCATGATAACAGTTCTTCTCCGGGATAATATCAGGATTTTCTTTTATTTCCGGCCACCGGTGTTCCCGACATGTAGAGGATCTGCTCATAAATCGTTTAAATAGACCTGTCGTTTCTCTCAATCATACCCGTCCCGGCCGGGATATCTCCCGGTTGGGGGTGACTGAACATGATACACCAGAACAATTGCTGCCTGAGCAGATCAGGCATTATTACCGGTATCCTCATTGCATTGCTGCTCACGGCATGCGTCCTTCCGGTTCTTGCAGAAACCGGCAGCCCGGATGCCGGATTCACGGTATCCGGCCAACAATTATCCGCACCGCCAGAAGATCAGATCCTCCCGGGCGATAAGACCGGCGCTGACGATGCCGGTATGGCGGATGTCGTATACACGTCAGAATCCGGGGACCGGGCATGGAGGTTCGATGTCGATACCTCGACATTCAAACCCGATGAGTATATCGTGACCGCAACGGCCGTGGTGGAGGATGCAACCGGCACGATGCTCTTTTCTATTGTCGAGACTTCGAAAACGAACATCAACCGGATCCCACAGGTTTCGGCCTCATCGTCCCCCCCGGGAACCACCGGATATTATATCACCATCGATCCCATCGGCGACCGGTACGCTGGCGAGAAGATCACCATCACCGGCAGGACTAACCTCCCGGAAGGCGCCGAGATGCTCGTCCAGGTTTATTCCTCGTCGTTCAAACCCACGCAGAAGTCCCAGGGCGGAGAGTTCTCCGGTGCCACGGGAACGGTCAGCGTATCGGATTCGGGCATTGCCGTTGCCGCCCTGTCGCCGCTGAAAAAAGATGCAGGAACGGTAGATTCGAATATGAAGATCATCCGGACCGGATCGGTAACGCTCGAAGTGGAGGATGTAACCGGTGCGGTGGCAGCTCTCCAGGAACTGGCCTCGGCACAGGGAGGGTATCTCTCATCTTCCTCAGTACAGGGATCCGGCAACCGGCATACCGGCACGGTCGTGCTCCGTGTCCCGCAGGCCCGGTTCGAGACGACCCTTGCCGGTGTGAAATCATCCGGCACCGTGAAGTCGTTCTCAACGCAGGGAGAGGACGTGACCGAGGAGTACATCGATCTCGAGGCACAGAAGAAGTCCTGCCAGGTCCAGCTCGCCCAATATTACGTGCTGATGAAGAAAGCGGTCAAGGTCGCCGATATCATTGCCATCCAGCAGCAGATCGACCGGGTGCAGACCGAGCTGAACCGGCTTGAGGGCCGATTGAAATATCTCGACAGCCGTATCGATCTCTCAACCATCACGATTACCCTCCAGGATCCCGAGCCTGAACCGGTTCACACCGAGACCGGGCATAATTTTGTTTCCGCATTCAGCAAGGGTATCGAAGGGCTCTGCGATTTCATTGATTCGATTATCATAACCGTCATCACCTTCCTGCCCCTGCTCGCTGTTGCAGTTATCGGGTATATTGTCTACCGGATCAGGAAAGGGAGAAGACCGGTGCAGACTGGCACCGGCATCGTTGAACCGAAGTGAATGGTGAACGGGTATCGGGACATCTCTTTTTTTTTTAAATTCTTTCTGCTCTGGAGAAATTATTTGATTTAGATTTTGACGCTCTCGGGGCTTTGCCCCGCACGCCCGTGGCACACCAGGATGCAATGACGACATAGTGTCCTCTCTTTAAAAATGAAAATTTCCGGGTTCCCGGGATCACCGGTAATTGAGTCCGCAGCAGGGCGCTCTTTTTTGTCGACGGCAGTTACCCAGAAAGGGTAGGGCACCATCAGCTCCCGTCTTTGCAAAAGAGAATTTCAACAGACCCCTTTTTTCAGACTTCAGTCCAGACCGTTATGCTGTTTGCAGCAGTTCGCAAAAAGAAGTTCTCATCTGCTTCGGTCCTGCAATACATCTTCCCGACATGTAGAGGATCTGCTCATAAATCGTTTATTACGCTGCACCGTTTTTCAACTGAACAATATTCCCGGTTACCGGCATAACGGTGACCGGAGGTGATTATTCATGATACGGAAAAAAGTCATTCTCCTGGTCCTCGCTGGACTTATCCTGGGCATTGCCGCTGTATTCGTGGTAATGTCAGCATTCCCGGTACAGCAACCGGGAACCGTGAGCACTCCGCCGGCTATCCAGCCGGTAGTACAGCAGAAGATCACACCCGGCGCTGAAGAGCCGCAGCAATTCACATCGCTGGAGGAAGCTCGGGTATTTCTCATGTCACATACGGTTAGCGCGGATGCGCCCGTACTCCTGGAAGAAGGGCAGAACCCTGTTGCGACGCCGGGCGTTACTTCAGGAGCGGTCAACCAGTCCGTGCCCCATACAACCCGGAGCTGGCAGTTCGATGTTGATACCACTACGTTCAAACCCGACGAGTATATCGTGACGGTCGACGCCATCCTCCAGGATGTTTCTGCTACTGCACTCTTCACTGTTCTCGAACCTTCGCCGGGCGTCACTGCATCGCAGTCCCAGGGCACCCGGCCGGTTCCCCTTACGGATGATCATTACTTAACCATCGATCCGATAGGCGATCATTATCGTGGCGATACATTTACGATCACCGGCCATACCAATCTTGCAGCAGAGGACGAGATGCTCGTCCAGGTCTATTCATCATCCTTCCGGCCAACCCAGAAGAGCCAGAGCGGGGAGTTCTCCGGAGCTACCGGGACCGTCAAAGTCTCATCAGTCTCCCGGACGGTAACGGCAGCATCGTCCGCATCGTCACCGGGGCCGGATGGCGAACGAAAATATTCCACCACCAATGTCCAGGTAAAGGATGTGGATGAGGCGGATATCGTCAAGACCGATGGTAAGTACATCTATGTAGTTTCCGGCAACCGTTTTCACATCCTGAATGCATATCCCGCAGGGAATGCATCGGTTATCGCGACCATGCAGTTCTCCGGTGTCCCGCTGTCGCTCTATCTTGACGGGGACCGGCTCGTGCTGGTAAGTTCCGAGAGCCAGCCCCGCGGGTTCATATACTGCAGTCCCAAAAAGTGCGGCAGCACAATACCATCAGCCACAAAAACGCATCTCTACGTCTTTTCAGCAAAAGACCCGGTACACCCGGCCCTTGTCCGCGACCTGGTGCTGGACGGTTCGTACAAGGATTCCCGCATGATCGGATCCATGCTCTACTTTGTGACGAACAACAACGTGGATATCTCCACCGATACAGTGGTATTCCCCGGGATGTATGACAGCCGCAGGGGATCATCCGTGCCCCCGGTCTATCATTTCAATTCCCGGGACCGGGAGTTTTCCCTCACAACAGTCGGTGCGGTCGATGTTATGGCCGATGACCCGGTAAAGGCAAAGACATTCCTCATCGGATCTGCCGGAACGGTATATGTCTCGCTGGAAAAACTCTATATCGCAATTTCCGGGCAGGGCGATGACCGCATCCCGGCAGCAACCACCGTGTACTCCTTTGCCCTTGACAATGGCCGGCTCACCTACACTGCACATGGCGTTGTTGACGGGACACTGCTCAACCAGTTCTCCATGGACGAGTACGGGGGAAATCTCCGGGTCGCGACAACATTCGACACCAGTAACGGCCGGATGAGCAGCCAGTACAGTGAAGTATCTGTCCTGGATGGCCAGCTCAGGCTGATCGGGTCTGTCAGCAATATTGCAAAAAATGAGAAGATTTATGCTGCCCGGTTCATGGGAGAGAGACTGTATCTCGTAACGTTCCGCGAGACCGACCCGCTCTTTGTCATCGATCTCTCGGATCCCCGTAACCCTGCCGTACTTGGCGAACTGCAGATCCCCGGATTCTCCAGTTATCTCCACCCGTATGATGCCACCCATCTCATTGGTGTTGGTAAAGAATCCACCCGGGGCGGCCTGAAACTCGCGCTCTTCGATGTTGCGGATGTGAACAATCCCCGGCTGGTTGGTGAGAAGATCCTGGGCGGGTCCGGCAGTGACTCCGAAGTGCTCCGCGATCATAAGGCGTTCCTCTTTGACAAGGAAAAGAATCTTCTCGTGCTGCCCGTCCATATTGTTGAGGATCCATCATCCTACCGCAGCGTGCGCCCGGTCTGGGGCGGGGCTTACGTGTTTGGCGTGGACGTGCACCGGGGATTTACCGAAAAAGGTACGGTGGTCCACTACCGGGAATCCGGTTCAACTTCGACAAATGCGGTAAAACGGGCATTCTTTATCGAAGATGTGCTCTACACCCTTGCGTCAAATAAGATTGTCATGAGCGATCTGAAAAATGACACCTCGCTTCTTGGCGAAGTCGAGCTGCCATAATCATACACATCCCCACAATTTTTTTTGGCTCCCTGCCACCCCGGATTTTCCTGATGGTCTGCCGGGATACCGGAGCGGTTTTTTGCAAATCCCCCGGACCTCCGGGACGTGCGCAGAGTAAATCGCGTTGGCTGGATGTTGTGAGTTTTCCCGGCAATTTTTCACACTATTTCCCGTGATTCTCCTGATGTGTAGAGTAATTGCTCATAAATCGTTTAAATGTCCGAAGGATAGTTTCAGTCAGAAGCACCCGGCTGATTCCGGGTGCCTGTACCAAGGTGAAAAAATGGCAGGAATAAAAAGAAATACCGGATTGTCTGGTAAACCCTGGATCGCAGTTGCCGCTGTTGCGGGAGTGCTTGTCGTGGGTGTATGTGCGGTTATGTTTTTCATAGGTGGTTTTTGGGGGAGTACGGGACTTACGGTTCCGGGTTCTGATTCAGGTATCCCGTCAGCCGGGCAGAGCGGGGCAGGGCATGCTGCTGCATCTTCCGGCGCAACCGGGACCCTTGCCTATAATATTGTCATGACATCGGGTCATGAAATCGATGACATTGCAGTCCCGGATGAAGGCGTTTACCTCCGGGTCATATACCGCGGAGGATACTCCGGCAGATGGTCATCCGGAAACGAGACCGGCACTGTGCAGAACTCCGGCGAACGGATTATTGCCATAGAAAATCCCGGCAACACACTTATCGTTGACCTGAAGAAACAGGATACTTCTTCGCAGCAGCCCCTGACTCTTGAGATCTGGAAAGACGGGGTTAAACGGGCAGCAAACAGTACCTCTCTTGCGTTCGGAACGATAACCGCCAGCACTGCTCTCTGAAGCGGCAGGCAGAACCCGTCAGGAACGATACCGATGGAAAAGGGCCTGTACGTCAGGTCCTTCGTATTTTTTTAACCGTGGATTAAGGTAAAATGGAAACAATCCACGTTACCTGACTATTACTTTTCATACCCTCGGGTAATATGAAACACGATCTACCCGGTTCATGATTGTATCATCGTGCAGCGATCTGATCTTTGCGTAAAAGCCCCGGCAATATTTTTTCCGGAGGATCAGCCGTACGAATGAAATTAACCGCGGCGTGATCATTTTCCCGATCCCTTTTTTTCCCGGGCAGACCGGGAATCTATCCGGACCAGCCATATGCCCTGGCTCCTGTTCCCCAAGAACCTCAAGGTTATGCTTTTATCGTTCCTTCGATGGTCACGATCTTTTCGTCAAGCTGAATTGTAACCCCGGCTTTTTCGAGCGCCTTCTCCACAACGTGCCGCACACCGCCGCAACAGGGGACTTCCATGCGAAGGATAGTTATCGATCTGATGGTATGCTGCGTGAAGATGACAGCGAGTTTTTCGATGTACCCGTCAATATCCGCATCGAGTTTCGGGCAGAAGATGATCAGGATCCGGCCTTTGAGGTACTCTGCATGAAACCCGGGATACGCGAACGGTACACAGTCCGCGGAGATGAGCAGGTCGGCATTGTCAAAGTACGGGGCCGCAGGATTCAGGAGCGCAAGCTGGACCGGCCACTGCCGGAGCTCGGACGGGCCGGTGCCGGAAGGCTGGCGAGGATCCCCGGGGGGTCCCTCCCGCGGGATGCTCCGGGCCGCTGAGCCTGGGCATCCGGCAAACGGATTGGATTCATGCGGTCCGGCATGACAGGCAGGTGCCGGGGATTTTCGGGCCGATCGTGTGCCGAACGGTACAGGTTTTTGTCTCTCCGGCGGCTTATGGTTCGGGACAGGAAGACCGTTCTCGATAAGAAACTCGATCGCTTCATTATAAAACGCGATCTGGCCATGCCCGCCAAGATGTTCAAGATGTGCTTTGATGACCGGTGCGCCCTGCTTCACAATGGTTTCCATGACGGTCTTCTCATCGTACGGCGCAGCCTCCCGCTCGATAACCCTGATTGCTCCCTCCGGGCAGGTGCCGATACATGCACCAAGACCATCGCAGAAGAGGTCGCTGACAAGCCGGGCCTTCCCGTCGATCAGCTGGAGAGCTCCCTCCGGGCAGTCCGGGATGCACTGGCCGCAGCCCGTGCATTTTGTTTCATCGATGCTGATGATCTTCCGTTTCATGGCAATCGTCCCTGCGTGGTTATTGCCGGTCCGGGGTATCAACCTTACGAATGGGGTATAAGCGTTTCGAACAGGTACCGGGTATTCACCCGTTACCGGGATTGTCGCAGTATCCATTGTTTTTGCCCGGGTCGTTTACCCCAAAGCCGGCAGGAATCCGCAAAGGCGTGAAGCCGGACCAGCTCACGGCCAGGAGTTTTGCGAATTATATCGCCACGCTGTCATTATCCGTTGATCCTTCAGCCCAGCCCGGGGATTATTGTTACAGTGTCCAGCTGAAGACGCCCACCGGGGGTGGCGATTATTCCCCGGTAACCGTCCGGATAATCCCCGGGACGGGACAATAATGGCGGGTTCAGGGCAACAGATCACACCATCGGCCCGCTCCATGAAACCAGAAAAATTATTTCGTAAGATATAATGTTCCAAAAATCCTGATAATCCCTTATGAGACAGATCTTTTTTGCCGGCATCCTTATCGTTTTTCTCCTGATGGCCGGATGCGTTTCCCGGGACACAACTCCCCCGGTGACCATTCCACCCCCCGCAGCCCCGGGCGAACCGCCGATACCGTATGGCGGATCGGGACTGGTAATCTCGTTCCGCAGCGACGGGATCTCGACACCGTCTCCCGAAGCAAAAGAGCTGTTCATCAAAGGACTGACGTACTCGACGCAGTATGCCCGTTACAATGAATCGCTTGAATTTTTCGACGCTGCCCTTGCAATCGATACGAATTTTTCCGAGGCATGGGTGGCAAAAGGGGTTGCCCTTCATAATCTGAAACGTTACGATGAGGCTGTCCGGAACTATGACCAGGCGCTTCTGATAAGTCCCGGGGATGCGGGAATCTGGCACGTGAAGTGTATTACGCTTAACGACGCAGGCAGGGCCGAGGAGGCTGCGGAGTGCGGGGGGAGTGATGCGGAACCGGGTTCCTCCGGTTACCGTAATCCCCCGGTCACCACAGTCCCTCCGATCCAGACACTATCCTGCGATAGTAATCGATTCTCTGTCCCGGCCGGCGGGGATATATTCCTTGGTGAAAGTTGCCTGAACGTGAGTGCCGGGGTTTCTTCCGGGCAGGTTATCTCATGGTATAAAAATGGCCGGGATGCGGAAAATTCCACACCCGATGCACAACGAATCATTCACGATTCAGGAAATTTTTTTGTAGACCCCAATGACTTTCTGGGTTTTGAAGGACCGTGGTACGTCGGAACCACGGATAAGGTCGCCTTCAGTGTCTGGATGGCGGTACTCCAATCCAGGTCAGGGACGAACAGAACGGGATCCTGACCTGCGATACTCTTATCGGACATTGGGATAATCACGGCAGTCCGATGATCCTGTTGACAGGATGACAACAAGCACGATCAGGCTCCGGCCGCCAAGAGATTTGGGTAAGGAAGATCGGTGCCGGTAAATTCCGGTTATTCCAGATCCAGCAGGTCCCGGATAAGGGCCGAGATCGCGAGCCGGTGTTGCTCGCCAACGGATCCGATACGGTGCCGGAACCTGTCACGGTCCAGGGCAACGATCTGGAATGCCAGCACCACACTGTCCGTGTCGAGCCCGTTGTGCGGTGCCGGGGAGAGGATGTACGTGTGCGAGAACCGGGCGCTGCCTATGTTGCTCGTGAGCGGGACTATCACAAAAAGACCGTTCGCACCGCCCATGATAATTGCCGGACGGACGCCCTGCTGCTCGTGCCCTTTTGCATCAGAGAGATCCACGAGCCAGATATCGCCGTTCTTCATAGATCAGTTCTCCAGCGATTTCAGCGAAGCCCTCTGCCAGATTGCGGTCTCCTTTTTGAGGTCTTCAAGATCCTTCCGGGTGGGCCTGAAGAGATACTCTTTTGCTTTCGATATCCCGAGCGCGACCTGGGCCTCTGAGTAGAAAGGTTTCAGCCGCCGGACTTGCCTTGAAGCTTCGAGTGGATCGCTTTTCTGCCGCACGGTATAGTACCCGTACGTTGCCCCGACTTCGAGCGTGACCGGTTTGAGGCCGAAGATCCTGCCGAGGTCATCAGCTGCCTCTTTCTCCTCGGCAGTGAGCCGTGCACCGGTCTCCATCTCCTCGAATTCCCGGGTGAACGCGAACAGGTCCTGCGTCAGGTCCGGGGAATAGGGGCCCCGGACGTACAGGCTGCACGAGTACCCGAGATCGATGCCCCTGAACTCCAGCAGGCAGACGAGTTTCTGGGCGATAAGCCGGTCGTCAAATTTCGAGATATCGAAATTGAAACCGAGTACCTTAAAGAATGCAATCACTTTTTTCCGTCTATCCATGATTCATACTCCGCAGTGAAGGAACCTGCACAGCCAGGTCCGTGTTCTCTTCCACTCATCCTGTCCTTCGGTCGTGATGGTATAGAGTTCGAGTTCTTTTCCTTCCGAGGTTATTTTTTCCGATGTGAGGTAGCCCATATCTTTCAAGACATTGAGGTTGGCGAACAGCACGCCATCATTGATGTTGAGCGCCGCTTTGAGTTCACGGTAAGTAGCCCCATCGGGTCCGAGAGCGGCAAGGCTCGCGAGCAGTTTCAGCCGGACGAGCGAGAAGACTTTCGCGTTGAGTCTGTCAGCTTCAGCTAAGATGGAGAGGGTGTCGTTCTGCATTTTATTGGTCTCTCCTGTGTATGATGGTTGGTGGGTGGGTGTTATTTACTTTGTTATTTACTTAAAGTTTAAAGTGGAATTTAGCACGCGGCGATCAGATGATCCGTAAGATCGCCTTTCCTTTCCGGGCCCTTACAGTACCGTGCAAAAGACCCTCCGATCGAATTAAAAGGGTTCTATTAGGGAAATTTTCTGGTCCGACGTGAAAACCTCGAATAAGCATCGCTTTCCGGACCCTAAATTCTGGTTTTTGCCCGAATTCCCACAAGGCCCTGGTCGGCCGCAAGATGGTGCAGTAAGCAAAACATCCAAAATGACCCCTGTTTGACAAAAGGGACCAGATTTGAGATATCGATATTCCTGCCGGACTCTCATCTCCCTTATGGTAGGTTCTCCGACGGAGATGCATTGGCACGGAATCCCCCGCCTGGAGAACTGCCTGCCCGTGAAGGCAGTTCAGAGGGGGGGGATTGGGGGGCGTCGGCTCGTATGCTGGAAATTTTTTGGAAACGTTCAGAAGAAGTATCAGTAACGATGTACGGATGAAATTCCTGCAAAAAAATTTCAAAGACTCATGATGAGGGCTGATGCCCCCATTCCCCCGGTTGCGATGAACGCCGCCGCCCCCGACGGGGCGCCCCCGCGGCGGATCAGGGACGAAACCGCTTTTCGAAAAAACCGCATTGCCCCACCGTGCCTCGTGAGAGGTCTCGGGGTGGGGTGGGATTAGCTGATCCGGAAGATCGCCTTTCCTTTTCGGGCACTTACGGTACCATACAAAAGACCCTCCGATCGAAGTAAAAGGGTTCTATTAGCGAAATTTTCTGGTCCGACGTGAAAACCCCGAATAAGCATCGCTTTCCGGACCCTAAATTCTGGTTTTTACCCGAATTCCCATAATACCCGGGATCCCGGGAAGATCTGCCCAACACTTAAAAGACCAGAATACCCCCCGTTTGTCAAAAGAAGCCTGATTTAAGATATCGATCTTCCTGCCGGACTTCCATCTCCCCGGGGGTAAGTTCTTCGAAGGAGAGGTATTGCCACGGAATCCCCCGCCAGAAGAACTACCTGCCTGTGGCGGCAGTTCGGAGGAGGGGGATTGGGGGAGTTGGCTCGCATGCTGAAAATTTTTGGAAATTTTTCCGGAGACGCTTGTTGGGAATTCTGGTCATGGCATCAAAAAAATTCCGGATTGGTCGCGGGCCCAATGGAATTTTTTTCTGAAGGGGTGAGTCCGCCAAACGGTTTTGCTAAGGGACCACCCCTCCCGTCGCCAATTTTTTTACTGAGGGGGTGGGGGGATTGAGTGGAGTTGACTCACAAACTGAAAATTTTTGAAAAATTTCTCAGTCAAAAATGATGCTTCACCCACCCAGCTGATACAAGGAGCCATCGTAAATATTTAGGAAAATTCAAAACCCTACGAGGCGTTTTGCGCGTAGGGCATTGCATCTGATAAGAACCCCCTCCCCCCAACACTGAATACATTTTTTATCCAAGAGAATACATTATGTATTCATGCTCGAAGCGCTCATCCCCTCCCGGACCCGGGTGAAACTCCTCACCCTCTTCCTGCTCAACCCGGAGAGCGAATTCTATGTCCGCGAGATCGTGCGGATGATGGACGAGAACATGAACTCCGTGCGCCGGGAACTTGCCAATCTCGAATCGTTCGGGCTCATCACCGGACAGAAAAAAGGTGTCCAGCAGTACTATACGGTCAACCGCGACTTCTTCCTCTACGATGAATTGCAGAAGATCGTTCTCAAAACAGAAGGCGTAGCCCGGCACCTCAAAGAGAATCTTGCAGCGCTGGTTGAGATCCAGTGCATGTTCATCTACGGATCGTTTGCCAGCGGAACTGCCGGGGCAAAAAGCGATATCGACCTGTTCATCATCGGCAGCCTGGATGAATCCCTCCTGATCCCGCTCGTACATGAAAGTGAACGTGCCCTGCATCGCGAGATCAACTA
>Ga0172381_10005511_pt1 | contig 12818 bp, 24 predicted proteins | sample Leawel6488metaG_FD_119754 | JGI IMG/M metagenome (GOLD analysis project Ga0172381, IMG submission 119754) | Leachate microbial communities from a municipal landfill in Southern Ontario, Canada - Leachate well 64-88 metaG | ecosystem: Engineered > Solid waste > Landfill > Unclassified | place...
ATTCAAGAAAAGAAACATGATAAATAAAATTAATAATATTGGTAAAACTTTTGATGGAAAAGTCATTTCTGATAAAATGACCAATACTATCGTGGTTTCTCTTGAATATACCCGTCGTCACCCTCTTTATAAGAAAATTGTCAAAAAACATAAAAATATTTATGTTGAAAACAATTTATCTGCCAAGATTGGTGATATTGTTAAAGTTCGAGAAACTCGACCTTTAAGTAAGCTTAAAAGATTTACTACTTTAGCCATTACCAAAAAGTCTAAATAATTATGTCTGTTCAATTAAGAAGTATTATCAAACCAGCTGACAATTGCGGAGCTAAATCTGTCCAAGTTATTCATGTCTATAGAGGTCATTTTCATAAAAAAGCTTCAATTGGTGACACTGTTTTAGCTGTAGTAAAAGATGCTATTCCTAATGGTTTAGTTAAGAAAAAAGAAAAAGTTAAGATGGTTATTGTCCGTACTAAAAAAGAATTTGGCCGAGCTGATGGTTCGTATATTCGTTTTAATGATAATGCTGGCGTTGTTATCGATTCTCAAAATAACCCACGAGGTACCAGAATTTTTGGACCAATTGCTCGTGAAATTAAAGATTTAGGATTCAACAAGATTGCTTCCATGGCCCAGGAGGTTTATTAATATGAAAATTTTAAAAGGCGATAATGTTAAAGTCCTCATCGGCAAAGATAAAGGCCGCGAAGGTTTAGTTGTCAAATCTATGCCAAAAGTAGGTAAAATTGTAATAAAAGGTTTAAATCTTTTTAAAAAACATATTAAACCATCACAAGGTCGACCAGGATCAATAATTGAAAAAGAAAGAAGCTTAACCGTTTCTAAAGTTGCTCTTATTTGTCCCAGTTGTAAAAAAACCGTTAGAGTTGCTTATCAAATTGATAAATCAGGTGAAAAATCAAGAATTTGCCGTAAGTGTAAATCTGTTTTAGACACCCCAGTTGTTAAAAAATAATTATGTTAAAAACTACCATTGAAACCACTATTAAAGAAAATTTGATTAAAGCTACTTCAAAAGATAGAAATATTTTTTCTTTACCAAAGCTTAAAAAAGTAGTCATTAATTATCGTGTTCCTGATGCCCGTGAAAGTCAAGAATCTCTCACCGCTGCCACCGAAGAATTAGTTGCTATTGTTGGTCAAAAACCAATGCTTTGTAAAGCCAAAAAAGCTGTTTCTGCTTTCAAACTTCGTCAAAATGATCCATTAGCTCTAAAAGTCACTCTTCGTGGAGCCAGAATGTATGATTTTGTTGAAAAACTATTTAATTTAGTTTTACCTCGACTTCGTGATTTTAAAGGTTTACCAGAGACTGCTTTCGATTCTGAGGGTAATTATAATTTAACCATCAAAGATCAAACTTTCTTTCCCGAGATCAATCTTGATAAAATTAACAAAATTAGATCAGTTCAAATTACTTTAAATATTAATGCCTCTTCAAAAGAAGAAGCAAAAATGTTATTATCAGCCCTAGGTTTCCCTTTTGAGAAAACCAATAACTAATTAACTAAATTATGGCCACCGTTGCAAAAATAGTCAGAGAAGACAAAAAATTAAAATATAGTTGTCGGCATCATAATCGATGTCAAATTTGTGGTCGACCACATGGATTTATTCGTTTATTTGGCATTTGCCGACTTTGCTTTCGCAAATTGGCTCACCAAGGAATGCTTCCTGGTGTTAAAAAGGCCAGTTGGTAATAAAAATATGCATCAATCAACTTCTATCGATTTTATAATTAGAATAAAAAACGGCTACAAAGCTGGTAGAAAAACTATTTCTGCTCCAGTTTCTAATTTTTGTATTGCCATGGCTACTTTATTAAAGAAAACCGGTTATATTGCCGATTTTTCAATTACTGGTGATACTAAAAAAGATATGACTATTACTTTAGCTTATGACAATAATGAACCTAGAGTCAGTGATGTTCGATTGTTCTCTAAGCCTGGTCGACGTATTTATGAAAAAAAATCATCCCTTCCTTGGGGTAAAAATCCCGCTTCTTTAATCATTGTTTCCACTAGTAGCGGTGTTATGTCTCAAAAAGAGGCAAAATTTAAAGGTCTTGGTGGAGAAATTATTGCCGAAATTTGGTAAACCTTTATGTCAAGAATAGGAAAACAATTAATTAATATTCCAACCGGAGTTTCTGTTGTTGTTAATCAAAAAGAAGTTACCGTTACCGGTCCAAAAGGCGAACTAAAATTAAATTTTGCTCCAAAAATTAATGTTGAAGTTAAAGATAATCAAGTTTTTGTTACCCGCGTTTCTGAAGATAAAAAAACCAAATCAAACCACGGTACAGTTAGAGCTCATATTAATAATATGATTAAAGGGGTTGTTGAACCTTGGAAAAAAGAAATGGAAATAAAAGGTACCGGTTATAAAGTTGCTTTGATGGGGAATAAAGTCAGACTAAACGTCGGTTTTATTCATCCGGTTGATGTTACTGCTCCAACTGGAGTTGTTTTTGAAGTTCCAGAAGATACTAAAATTATAATTACTGGCCCAGATAGAACAGTTGTTGGTCAGGTTGCCAGCAATATTCGAAAAATCAGACCACCCGAACCTTACAAAGGTAAAGGTATTAGATATGCTGATGAATTTATTAAACTTAAAGCAGGTAAAAAAGCTAAAGCCTAAAAAATAATATGATCACCCATAATTCAAAACAACGTCGTCAAAATCGAGTTAGAGCTAAATTAGCCCTAAATTCAGGTGTTCCTCGATTAACTGTCTTTAGAAGTAATCAACATCTTTGGGCTCAAATTATCGATGATAAACACGGTAAAACTCTCGTCGCTGCTTCTACTAAAGCTTTAAAATTAGACAAGGGTACAAAAACTGAAAAAGCTATCGCTGTTGGCGCCCAAATTGCTACTCTTGCTTTAGAAAAGAAAATTATTAAAGTTAGATTCGATCGTGGTCTTTACCGTTATCATGGTCGAGTTAAAGCTCTTGCCGATGGAGCTCGTTCCAAAGGTTTAGTTTTTTAAAAATATGAATCCAAATCAACAATATCAAAAATATGAAAAACCAGTCAGCGAGTTCGTTGATAAGGTTGTCAAAATTAAAAGAGTATCTAAAAAAACCAAAGGTGGAAATCAAATTCACTTTACTGCCTTAGTTGTTTCCGGTGATAAAAAAAATCGAGTTGGTGTTGGCTTAGGTAAAGCTAAAAGTGTTGCTGACGCTATTCAAAAGGGTATTAAAAAAGCCCAAAAAAGTTTAATTAATGTTCCTATTGTCGATGGTACTATCTCTGGTTCTGTTACTTTAAAATTCAAAGGTGCTATTGTTATGATTCGACCAGGTAAAAAAGGAAGTGGTCTTATTGCTGGTGGTCCAGTCAGATCAGTTGTTGAATTAGCTGGTATTCAAGACATCGTCAGTAAAATTATTGGCTCTAAAAACAAATCAATTAATGTTTGGGCAGCTCTTAAAGCTCTCTCTATTCTAAAAAAATAATATGGAAATTTTAACTAAATTAACTAAAATTACTCAAAAACCAGCCCGTCGTTGCGGTCGTGGTATTGGTTCAGGCCTAGGTGGTCATACTTCTGGTCGTGGCGCCAAGGGTGATAAAGCTCGAGGTTCAACTGCTTTAACTTTTGCTGGTACTAAACATAAAAAATCTTGGATTAAAAGACTTCCTTTTTTAAGAGGTAAACATCGTCTTCAAAGTCAAAAAAATGTCATTAATGTTAATTTAAATCAGATTGAAAAATGGTTTAAGGCTAACGATATTGTTGATACTACTTCAATTGCTAAAAAAGCTAATTTTTCTCTAAAGAACTTTAATTCTGCTTTTAAAATTTTAGCTACTGGTAATCTTACTAAATCTCTAAAATTTAAAAACCTCTCTTTCTCAAAAGAGGCCAAAAACAAAATTATTGCTGCGGGTGGTAATATAGAGTAATGAATCTGATAGCTAAGTCACTTCTGCTATATGTTGAGGGTTTAAAAACCCCTATTTTTAGAAAAAAATTAACAGTTACTCTTTTGCTTTTAATTTTTTTTCGTCTAATTGCCCACATCCCAGTTCCTGGTATTAATCTTGATTTATTAAAACAATTTTTTTCTCAAAACCAACTATTATCTCTTTTAGATATTTTTTCTGGTGGTACTCTTGCTAATTTTTCTATTGCTGCTCTTGGTTTATCTCCTTACATCAGTGCTTCAGTTATGATGCAGCTTTTAGCTTTAGTCGTTCCTCAAATTGAAGAACTTCAAAAAGAAGGGGAATATGGCCGAGCCAAGATTAATCAATATACTCGTATTGCCACTATCCCTTTTGCTATTATCAACAGCATTGGTATGTTCACTATCCTAAAATCTCAAAATATTATTACTACTTTTACTCCCTTAACCATTGCTGGTTTGGTTTTTAGTATGTTGGCTGGTACCATGATCATGATTTTCTTAGGTGAGATGATCAATTTATACGGTGTTGGAAATGGTATCTCTATGCTTATTTTTGCCGGTATTATCTCTCGTTTACCAATCAGCTTTATTCAAACTTTCAGTATTACCGATTTTTCTAATCCTCAAAATACCTTAAACCTTATCATCCTTGCCGCTATGGCTTTTGTCTTAATCTTCTGTATAGTCTTAGTCGAAGAAGCTATTCTTCGTGTTCCCATAAATTATGCTAAACGTGGTCAATCAACCTATCTTCCCATAAAAATTAATACAGCTGGAGTTATGCCAATAATTTTTGCTGTTTCTCTTGCTACTGTACCTTCATTATTTGGACAGTTTTTAGGAAAAGTTTCCAATAGTTTTATTGCCAATACCGCCAATACTATTTCTTATATTTTTAGAACCGATGGTTATCTCTATATGGCTTTTTATTTTATATTAGTTATGGGTTTTACTTTTTTCTACACTTCAGTTATTTTTAAACCAAAAGAAATTGCCGAGGAATTAAGAAAATCAGGTGGTTTTATCCCTGGCATTCGTCCTGGTATTTCCACTGAAAAACGCCTCAAATATCTAATTAATCGAGTTATTGTCATTGGTTCCGTCTTTTTAGGTCTTATTGCTGTTTCTCCATCTATTGTTCAAAAAATTACCGGTATTACCACTTTAACTATTGGTGGAACTAGTGTTCTTATCGTTGTTTCTGTAATTATTGAATTAACTCGCAAATTAGAAAATGTCGTTCAAATGCAAAATTACGACAAATTAAGTTATTAATTTAATAAATTTAAAACTAGCGTACTAACGCTCCAAAGTTCTAAAGATCTAAAATATGGCTCTAAATCTATTTATAATCGGACCATCAGGCTGTGGTAAATCCACTCAAGCCAAACTTATCGCCGAAAAATACGGCCTTACTCATTTATCTACCGGCCAACTTCTTCGAGACGAGATTTCTTCTTCATCAGAACTTGGATTAAAAGCTAAATCATATATTGATGCTGGTAACTTAGTTCCAGATGAAATAGTCTTTGAGATTTTAACTTCAAATTTTGCCAAACTTAATAATCAAGATTTTATTGTCGACGGTTTCCCTCGAATGCTTAGTCAAGGCCAATTTATTGAAAATTATTTATCATCCCAAAATCAACCACTGGATTTAATTATCCATTTAGATGTTTCTTTTGAAGAAATTCAAGCTCGTCGTGCTAAAATGGGTGTCGATTTTCAAGATAAAAACCGAACCGACAATACCCCCGAAGCCATGGCCGCCCGTCAAAAATTCTATGATGATAATAATGATCTAATTATGAATTATTTTCAATCAAAAAATCTTTTATTCCGTACCGATGGTAATCGCCCTATTGAACCAATTTTTAATGATATCTGTCAAAAAATTAATAGTTTACCTCAAAATTAATTCATTTTAATGAAAGAACCAACCGTCAAAGGTCAAATAACCGAAGTCTTGCCTAATTCCCTTTATCGGGTTAAACTCGAAAATGGCAATGACATTATTGCTCATTTAGCCGGCAAATTACGAATGCACCACATTCGAGTTTTAGCTGGAGACAATGTTTCTCTCGTCCTTAGTCCTGAAGGAGAAAAGGGTAGAATTGTCTATCGCATATAAATTAAATTTACTCTTTGATATTGTCGGCTTTTTAGGTTACAATATCCAAGTTCCTATATGAAAGTAAAATCTAGTATTAAACGTCGATGTAAAAACTGTAAGATAGTTCTCCGAAGGGGAGTTCGACGTGTTATTTGTTCTACTAAAAGACATACCCAAAAACAGGGTTAATTTTAAATATGAGAATTGTTGGCGTTGAAATTCCAGATAATGAAAGAGCTGAAATAGGTTTGACTCGTTTTTTTGGTATTGGTCGAACCAATGTTAAAGATTTAGCCAAGAAAGCCAAAATCGACTTAAATACTAGAATAAAAGATCTTTCTCGTGATGATGTTTCTAATTTAATGAAAGCTTTAGAAAATTTTAAAGTTGAAGGTGATCTTAAAAAAGAAATTAGAGAAAATATTGATCGTTTAAAAGCTATTAAAGCTTATCGTGGTATTCGTCACATTGTCAGCCTTCCAGTTCGAGGTCAAAGAACTAAAACAAATTCTCGTACCAGAAAAGGTAAAAAGAAAACTGTTGGCTCATTAACCAAAGAGGCTTGGGCAAAGATTGAAACTGCTCAAAAAGCTGCTAGTAATAATACTAATAAATAATTAATCTAAAAATGGCCCAAAATAACACTCAAACAAATAATACTGTCACTAAAAAGAAAACTTTTAAAAATATTGCTGAAGGTCGACTTTATATTCAATCAACTTTTAATAATACTATTGTCACAATTACTGATACTAAAGGTAAAACTATCTCTTGGTCTAGTTCTGGAAATTGTGGTTTCAAAGGTGCTAGAAAATCTACTCCTTATGCCGCTACAACTGCCATCGAAAAGACTCTAGAAGAAGCCAAAAAACACGGTGTTAAAAAATTAGCAGTTTATTTAAAAGGTCCAGGTTCCGGTCGAGATGCCGCCCTTAGATATCTTCGCACCAAAAGAGATTTTGATGTCGATATGATCTCTGATGTCACTCCTATCCCTCACAATGGTCCCAGACCTCCAAAACAAAGAAGAGTTTAATAAAAATATGTCAAGAATTACTTTAAATTCCAAATGTCGACTTTGTCGAGCTGCTGGATCAAAATTATATCTAAAAGGTCTTCGTTGTAATTCTTCGAAGTGTCCAATTGAAAAAAAAGGTGCCGTTAAACCAGGTATGCACGGTGTTAAAAGTGGTAGTAAACCTACTGATTATGGTATTCAGCTTCGAGCAAAACAAAAAGCCAAAAGAATTTATGGTGTTCAAGAAACTCAATTTAAAAATTACTATCTCAAAGCCAAAAATCTTAAAGGTTTGGTCGGTGATAATTTAATGATCCTTCTTGAAAAACGTCTAGATAATGTTCTTTATAAATCAGGTTTAGTTTTATCTAGATCTTTAGCTAAACAACTAACTAGCCATAAACATGTTTTAGTTAACGATAAAAAACTCAACATTTCTTCTTATGAAACTAAAATAGGCGATATCATCAGTTTTGATCAAAAAACCATCAATACCTACAAAGATATCCTCCCAGCCATGGAAAACGATTTTAAAGCCCCTATGTGGCTTGATTTAAACAAAAAAAACCTTACTGTCAAAGTCATTTCTACTCCAACCAGAGAAGAAGTGGTCGGCGACATTGATGTCAATTTAATAATTGAATATTATTCAAGATAATAAAAAAAGGAGCCAAAAATGATCGAAACAAATAAGTTTAATATCAAAACCGTAAAAACAGAAGAAAGATACGGTAAATTCGAACTTAGTCCATTAGTTGGTGGCTTTGGTCACACTCTTGGCAATAGCTTACGTCGAGTTTTGTTAATCACTATCCCTGGTGCTGCTATCACCAAAATTAGAATTGATGGTGCTAACCATCTTTTTACTACTTTGCCTGGGGTTAAAGAAGATTTAGTCGAAATTTCCTTAAATCTTAAAAAGATTAAATTTGAATATAATCAAAACGATCCTATCGTTTTAGAGTTAGAAAAGAAAGGTCCTGGTGTTGTCACTGCTGGTGATATTGCCGATACTGAATTGTGTAAAGTTTCCAATCCAGAACAAGTAATTGCCACCCTTGCTGACAATAAATCATCCCTAAAAATTTCTTTGACAGTTGAAAGGGGAGTTGGTTATACCTTAGCCAAAGAACAAAAAACCGATGTTGTTGGTGAAATTATCCTTGACGCCGCTTTTACTCCTGTAATTAAGACCAATTACACTGTTGAGCCTACTCGTTTGGGTAAAAAATCAAATTACGACAAATTAACCATGGAAATCTGGACTGATGGTTCAGTTGATCCTCTTCACGCCCTTAAAATGGCCGCTAAAGATTTAATTAGCTCTTTTAGTCAAATTGTCGACCCAAAAGAATTTGAAGAAGAAGTCATAACTCTATTAGCTTCTCCAAACCTTCATGGTAGCGATATCTCTGTTGAAGAAATCGAACTTCCTTTAAGAGTTACTAATGCTCTCAAAAAAGCCGGTTATCCCACCATTGACGCTTTAATTAAAGCTGGTCGTTTAGATGTTAGCAAGGCTAAAAATGTCGGCGAAAAATCATTAAAAGTTATTGATGCCTGGTTAAAAGAAAGAGGCTTCACTTGGAAATAAACTATGAGACACCGAATGGTAGGTAAAAAATTAGGACGCAACTTTAACGAAAGAAAAGCATTGTTAAAGTCTTTAACCAAAGCTATGTTTACTCATGGTTCAATTGAGACTACCGAAGCTAAGGTTAAAGCTATCATTCCCATGGTCGAAGCTTTAGCTAATACTATTGTTAGTAAAGAAGAATTAACTGCCAAAAGAGAATTATTTAAAGTTCTTCAAGATCAACATTGGGTTAACCGTGTTGTTACTAACTTTAAATCTGTTTTTGGTGATCAAAAATCAAATTTTACTACTATTACTAAAGTTAAGCGACGTTTCGGTGATGATGCCTTAATTGTTAAACTTAGCTTTGTCAAAGCAGTTAATTTTAAACCAGAAATAATTAAAATTGATAAAAAAGCCAAAAAAGAAGTTACTAAAAAAATCAAACCAGTTAAAAAGGAGTCAAAATAATGAAAACCACAGTCTTAAAAGGTAATAGTGTTGAAAGAAAATGGCATCTAATAGATCTAAAAGGCAAAACTCTTGGTCGAGTTTGTACTGAGATTGCCACTCTTTTAATGGGCAAAGATAAATTGACTTTTTCTTATCATCGAGATGATGGTGATTATGTTGTTGCTATCAATGCCGCTGACATTGTTACTACTGGTCGTAAATTAAAGCAAAAAATATATTATCATCACACCGCTTGGTCCGGTCACTTAAAAGAACTTACCCTTGGTGAATTATTAAGAAAAGATGCTCGAAAAGTCATTACTCACGGCGTTTATGGTATGTTGCCCAAAAATAAATTAAGAGATATTAGAATGACTCGATTAAAAGTTTTTATTGGTGAAGAACACAAGTTCGCTGATAAGTTTACTAAATAAAATTATGGTAAAAAAAACTAATTCAAATACATATACCTATGCCATTGGCAGAAGAAAATCAGCCATTGCCACAGTCAAATTATTTGCTGGTAAAGGTGACTCTACTGTCAATAAAATTGCCATCGATAAATATTTCCCTGGTTTAACTGCAAAAATTGCTTATGACCGACCATTTTTAATAACCGATACTGTTGGTAAATATCATTTCCAAAGCAAGATTATTGGTGGTGGTAAAGCTGGTCAAGTTGAAGCTCTTAGTTTAGCTCTTTGTCGAAGCTTGGTTAAAATTAATGAATCTTTTAAAGCCATTATTAAACCAACTGGTTTATTAACCGTTGATTCTCGAGTTAAAGAAAGAAGAATGGTTGGAACTGGTGGTAAATCCCGACGTCAAAAGCAATCTCCAAAGCGTTAATCTAGATTTTATTTCCCAAAAAAAAGCGGTCAAAGACGAAGAAAAAATAAAACTACTTGTGTAGTCAATTTTTTCGTCATCCCGACCGCTAATTCTTTACAACCCATACTGTAATATTTTATTTTATCCGCTTCGGATAAAAATTTTTTTTGCAGTAAGAATTGCAATTTTTCCCTTCATTACTAGAATGAGACGAGTGTGTATTTATTGATATAGGATTTTTTTTCTTTTCTGAGGGTGGTTTTTGATCAAATGGAAAATAGATTTCTCTTTTCATTTTTAACCTCCTCATTTTCTTCAATAAGAAGTGTTTGTAATCTTCTTATTGCTTGATCTATAGAATATCTCGACCCTTCGGCATTATTAACGACGAACCAAAAATTCAGCCTAAATTCTTCTTGGAGATCTTTTAAAGAAGATAATATTTTATTCTTTTTTTCGTTTTCCCAGACAATAAAAAAACACTTCTTAATTTGTTTTTTTATTTCATTCATCTCGACTATTTTTCCCTTGTACCTCAGAATCATCTCTTTAAGCTTGATAATTCGGTATTTTTTGATTTGTGAAAGTATATATTCTCTAGTCAAAAATATTACAAAGACAGTTTCAATAATTATTAAAATTATTAATACAACAGGATCTACCATAATAACCTCCTTTCTTATTCCAGGGTAAAATAGATATCGCGGTAAATTTTCAGTATGATTTTCTTTTCTTCTATTGTATCTTTACTCCCCATCATGATTTTAGTCGCCCAAAAAAAACCTTGGATGTAAGGACAGTCCAAATTTTCAATTAGTAAAATCAGTTCCGTCATCATGACATCGAAGTACTGATTATCAGCCGCAAGAATTTTATCCATCTTCTCTAAAACATTCTTATTCATCTGAAACGCTCTCCTTTTTCTCCATTTCCTTCAACATCTTTTCCTGTTCCCATTTATCTTCCAATCTGCTTCGCCATCCACCAGCTTTAGCCATGGAAAAAGTAAAAAGAACTGCCATTGCGTTTATCAGCAATATTTCCCACCAAGTCATTTTATCCACGTCCTTTCTTCATTTTGTTAAAGTGCTTACTTTCTATATAAAAACTCCATTCAAACGTTCTTGTCCGAATTTTGTTGTTAAAACATCCTATAATATCAAATTTCCCCTATTTTGTCAAGATACCCTTTAGTTTATAATTAACCCATTATGTCATATTTTCAGGCTATAATTCTTAGTTTTATTCAAGGAATTACTGAGTTTTTACCAATTTCGTCTTCTGGTCATCTTAATTTGGCTCAATTTTTTTTAAAATTAGAACCTTCTTTAACCCTCGATATTTTTCTTAATACCGCTACTTTTTTATCAGTTTTATTCTTCTTTCGAAATCAAATTAAATACTTTTTTGCCAATCTAAAATACATTTTTGTTGGTTCAATTCCTGCTGTTTTGGTTGGGTTTTTTTTAAAAGACCAAATCGATACTCTTTTTTCTAACATTACCCTTTTACCATTCTTCTTCATTTTAAGCTCAGTTTTTGTTTTTTCCACCAAATTTTTTGGCCAAAAAGATTCTAAATTAGATTACAAAAAAGCTTTTATAATTGGTATTTTCCAATCAATTGCTATTTTACCCGGAGTTTCTCGTTCTGGCGCTACAATTTTTTCTGCCCTATTATTAGGTCTTTCTTCAATTCAAGCCTTCAGTTTTTCTTTTTGCCTTTTTATACCAGCTTCTCTTGGAGCTATTATTTTGAATATCAAAGATTTATCAACCGCCGGCCTTTTTAACCCAGAATATTTATTAGGATTTGTTATTACTTTTATTGTTGGTATTTTTGCTCTAGGATTTCTTAAAAAAATATTAATTAGTCAAAAATTTTGGATTTTTGGTGTCTACACTTTTATTTTAGCTTTAGTCTTATTTTTTGCCTTTTAACATTCTCCAGTTTTTCCTTCCAACCTATCAATTACCATTTTCTTTAAATTTTCTGACGCCAATTTAATTACTTTTTTCTGTTTATGGCTTTGTTTTTCTTTTTTATTTTCCACTTCAATTCGGAAAAATAATTCTTGTTCGTATTTATTTTCAATATCCATTTTTCGACTTTTAACTTTATAAATTTGTAACTTTAAACTATATTTGTCCACTCATATAATTTTTCCAAATCAGATACAGTTCGGTCGTAGCTACTGCATCTCTTGCTACATAATCAGCAATTTTATTAAATTCTTTCTGATTATACAAGTTTGTCACATCACCTCCATGAACTCCTTTTTCTTTAGGATTTTCAATTCCAAACGCCTTACATAAAAATTCAAGTTTAAAAGCATGACTTTGTCTTATCTTATTTTGCAAATCTATAAATTTATCTGATCCCCATCTTTTTATTTCGAATGGCATTTTAACCCGATTAATTCCCGATCTTATCATTAAATAAGGAAAGTCAAAATTATCGCCATTATAAGTAACAAATTGTTCGTATTTGGAAGTTATTTTCCAAAATTCCTCCAATAATTCCTTTTCACTTTTAAATGTTTTATAAACAAAATTTTCTTTTTCTGGTTTAATTTCTTTAGTCGATAAGCTTAAAACTATTCCGATTTTATTATTCACATCATATCCACCAATCGCACAAACCATTCCAAAAATAGAATATAATGCAGTTTTATTTTTAGCTACCTCTTTATCTTCTTCATTTTTTTCTAAATTATTTAACAGATAATCCTGTTCCGATTCGTCTAAATCTTCAAATTTTTTTCCCAAAGTCTCAATATCAAATACTAAAGTCGGAATAGAAGGGGAATAATCACTACTTTCTTCTGTTGTTACAATTTGACAGCTATCAATTATTATCCCTATCTTTCCATTGTATTC
>Ga0172381_10005512_pt1 | contig 12816 bp, 15 predicted proteins | sample Leawel6488metaG_FD_119754 | JGI IMG/M metagenome (GOLD analysis project Ga0172381, IMG submission 119754) | Leachate microbial communities from a municipal landfill in Southern Ontario, Canada - Leachate well 64-88 metaG | ecosystem: Engineered > Solid waste > Landfill > Unclassified | place...
AGGAGTTGATATATATCCAGTACCTTCTACACCATAATAAACTGAATTTCTACCTAAGTTGATAGTCCTTATTATTTCGGATAATGTTTTTCCAAAAAAATTTAATCTTGATGAAATAACTTTTACTGGATCAATAATAACTTTTCCTATAACCCAATTTCCTATTGATGAGATTGTATTCAATACTTCAGAAAAAACTTCTACGAAAGTTCTCTGAATAACCAAATTATCAGTAGAAGTAATATTGTCAGTTAGAGTTCTACCCGTTTCTTTTGTTTCAACGGGAATAATCTTTACTATTTCCGTCCTTACAGCTGATAATATATTAGTTAATAAACTGGAATTAGAAACTATTTCTACAAGATTTTTGGAAAAATTGTAAACCTTGTCAGATAAAACGTTAATTACGCTAACAAATGTTCTTGCCGTAGTTTTTAGTGCATTTCCCAAGGTAATCAAGCTTTCTGTTAAGGTTTTGAAAAACGTATGAACGCTAGCAATTGCGGGAGAAACTATTTTCAATACTTCGGTATAGGTTGCCGTGAGGGACTGAGCAATGGCAACAGTAAATACCTGGACAAATCCATCATCATCAGGACCTTGTCAGAAATTTATATAATGATTCGTATCTACTTTGTAGCAGGAGTTATATGCACCATAAAAATCTCCATTAGTATCAAATTCTAATCTGGTAGCTGTCGTCGTTATCGCATAATTTGAACTATTAACTGTAAAAACCTGTGCTTGACTATGAGAGGAAGTAGAATTTCAAAAGTTGATAAAATGATAAGCATCTATAGCAAAACAAGAATTGTATGTGTCTACGTCAGTATCAAATTCTAGAATAGTACTTGATGTTGTTATCGCTCAGGTAGAAGTATTAACTATTACAACACCAACATATCCATCATCATCTGCACTAACAAAAAAATTAATGAAGTGATTTGCGTCTATCTGTGCACAAGAATTGTATTGTCCCTTATATTGTGTCGCTGTTAATGGAAATTTGTCTCCTGCAGTTGTAATGGCATAGGTAGTAGTATTAACCACCATTACAATTGCAGATTCTCCTTTATCTGCACCATCTCCTCAAAAATTAATAAAATGGGTAGCGTCAATCTGATAACAAGAGTTATATTGTGCTTGTCCTGCTTCAAATTTGAATGGAGTACTGGCAGTTGTAATTGCAAAAGTAGACGTATTAATTGCTAATACTGTTGCATAACCATCAAGAGAAGAACCTTCATAATGAACATTAATTACGTGATTTGTATCTATTTTATAGCAACTTTGATAACCTGTTTCTCCCGCATAAAAACTAAACATTGTTCCTGCTGTAGTTATAGCATAGGTTGAAGTATTAACAACGAAGATTTGTGCTTGTCCTACGTATGTACTATCACCTCAACAAAGAATAAAATGGGTAGCGTCAATCATACAACCAGCCATTTGTTGATCTGCATATAAATCATCAAATGCATTTGATTTAGCACCTGCTGTAGTAACGGCAAAATTAGAGGTATTAACGGCAAAAACTTGACACTTCAATCCTCCTCCTGTTCTAAAACAGTTAATAAAATGGGTATCATCTAATTTAATACATTTATTACTATTCCCTTCTGCTGTATCAAATTCTAAACTACTATTTGCTGTCGTTACTTCGTATGCCATTATTAATTTTTATCCTTTTTATATTTAACGACCTGAAATTGGGTAATATGTATTGGACATATCCTATCGTCTAATCACATTTCAAAACCAGCGTTAATTGCCCTTTCTGAAAATTCGCAATCTTCAGACATTGTCCTTTTATCAATCATTCTTCCTTCTATATTATACTTTTTACTGAATTTAATATTTCCATATTCAAAAATCTCTCCACTATATAATTCATTTAACTTTTCCAAAACTTTTCTTTTAATAAGAATGGCCCCACAACCACCAGCGTCTATCTGATGTAAATAACCTTCTTCTTTAAAATCTTTGATATTATGATATATTTTTATTATCTTATCATCTATTTTTTCATCTCTTGAATAAAAAGCACAAAGATCATTTTCTCCTTCTTTATTTGCATTACGAGATAAAATAGGGGCTATCACAATATCCTTATCATCCTCTAACATTTTTTCTAAAGTATCTGGGGGGACTGGGTTATCGTCATCCATCATAAAGAGATAATCACAATTTTGTATAAGTGCCTCTTGGGCAAAATAGTTTCTTGCTTGATCTGTTCTTGTTCTATCTTTCATTATGAAGCTACATTGACAAGGAAATTTTAAAGCCATCAATGAATTGACTGTAATGAATGGGACATAACCACTCCCACAAGGGACAGCGATTAAACATTTTTTATCTTTAAATTTGTTTTCCATTGGAATCAATATTATCAATTTTTAAACTCTCTGATAGATTTGCGACTCCCCTTAATGGTTCTTTTATTAAAGGCAAATCCTCACCCTCCATTTCAAATCTTGTAAATTTTGGTTTTCCTAAATGAACTGGTCTAATTCTTGTATCGATTCATATCTCAAAACCAGATTCCTTTGCTCTTTCTGAAAAGCACATATCCTCTGAAATATTACGCAGTGTAACGCCGTGTTCTTTTGTTATATGTGTTTCGTGTATAAATTCAAATGGTCTTCCGTTATGTTTTAAGAATAAAGCTTCAAAAGCTTCTCTCTTAATTAATAAGCAAGCACCACCAGTAGCGTCAACAGAAAAAAGATATTTTTTCGGATCATTTGGGTCTCTTAATTCCTTCATTGACCTATATTTAGAAACATTCTTTCCATCTCCAATATAGAAATCATACTTTTCAAAAACGCAAAGTGCGTGTTCTCCCCTCTCTCTAGGATTTCTTGTCATCATAGGAGCACCAACTATATCTTTATCATCCTCAATTAATTTTGTTAATGTATCAGTAGGCAATACTCCGTCATCATCTCCAAAGAATATATAATCAACCTGCATTCTAATAGCTATTTCCATAATGTAGTTTCTAGCTTCATCAACTGATTGTCTTTCTATGATTAGTGGGGCAATTGGACAAGGACGATCTAGTTGCATATAACTATTGAATACGTAAGCAGAAATCATTCCTGAGGCTGATGGTATTCCTACTAGTATTCTTTTATTTTTTAAATCTTCCATAGCGATTTAATTTATAGTTTTAGTTAAAAAACTGGCGATTTCCAGTTTTGATACTAGGCAGTATCTACGTCGAATTTTCAAGTAACTTGTAATGAGTCACCTGAAGCAACGTTAATGGCAGAGAATACTTGATGAGCAAGTAATGTACCAGTTGAAGCGGCGTTTAAAACACCAGATTCACAAATAGCGAATGTTCCGCCAGTTGTAAAGTTAAAGGTATTTTGAAGTTGAGCAGTATCTCCAGCAGTATCAGTTGTTACCAATGAAACTGAAGCAGAAGCTCTTGCACCACCTGACGTTGTAATTTCGCTTGTTAATTGTGTATCAGCATCAGCAGCGGCAGCAGTACCTAAACCTAAAGCGATATAGGTATATGCAGCAGGTGATCCCGAACCATTTATACGAGCGGCAATTCCAGAAACACCGACAGTAGTTACCAAATTACTGATAACTAATTTATCTGAATAGTGTCCGAATAAAGGAGAGGTTAAGTTTTGAGAAGCTAAACCTTTCTTCATCAAAAAGCTATAAAACTTGTTTGGTTGAAAAATTTGTTTGACTTCACCCTTCTCATTTTTCAATACGTATTCAACGTTCTCTTTTAAGCCGAGTTTGGCTTTGAATGGATTGAACATATATGTTTAACTTAAAAATTTATTAAATTACTTGGTTGGGATTAATTCAGCCAAGACCTTGTCTGCCTCTGCTTCATCTTTCGACCTTTTTTCAGCTTCAGCGGCAAGTTTATGATCATTCTCATACATCTCACAATACTTATCAACTTCGGTTTCAATTGCTTCTTTAGATGTCCCTATTGGAAAGTTTAATCTACGTTCAGCAACCACTTCACCTTCATCATAAATATCGATTCAGATGTCCAAATAAGAGGCATTGTCTGGCAATGAAAACTCTTTTTTGGCATTTTTGATTTTAGCTGTAATCATAATTTATTTTTAACAGTCTATTAACTGGGAATTAGTAATCACTCCCATCATCAAAAGGTACTGTTGGTGTAGTCGACCTATCCAAATTAGTATCCTTCATCTTTTGGATCGCCCTTGCCAAATCAAGTTCATACATCTTTTCTTTTTCGTTAAGAGGTATGGGCTTATCCTTACTTGATTTGTAAGCAATTGAAACTCTACGTGCCAAAAGTTCGTGAAACTGTTTCGGAAATCCGTGAGTATAGTCATCTGGATTAGTTGACATATCCTCAGTGCTTGTCAATGAAGTAAAATCACTTGGGAATATAATTGCCCAAAGTTTCAAACCATTGGTAACATCAATTATAGCATCACCTGATAAGATAAATATTCCGTTATCTCAAATATCGAATTGGGGATCTCTATCTGAGTAATTTAATCTAATAGTTGTCTCATCTAAGGTTTTGCCATAATTCGGCAAATCAGTTTCTTTTAAACGAAGTCAATTAGTACCATCTAACTTTGCATTTAGGTACTTCATACGAGCCATTAACTCGCTTGGCAAATCGTATTCACGCTGATCAGCAATTAAGTCACGTTCAAAACGTAAACCAAAATAGTCCTCACCTACTTCAGTGCTTATTGTTCCAGCAATGTCATCTTTAAAGATGTTTGCTAAAATTAAAATATTAGCATCAGTAAGTGTGGTTGAATTAGTTTTTGTATAGTAGCGGACTAATGTAGCAAAATCTGTGTATTTCATATTACTTTATTTATTGGCGATCCCCTAAGTTAATTACATACCTAAAAAACTAACAATATTGTCAAAATACTCGACAGTTACTCCAGTGGCATCTAATGCGGTTGAACCTGGTGTAAATGTATTAGTAGTATTCTTGATCAATACGAAACCTACGACTGCTTTTTGTGAATCATTATCTGCGGCATTACCGAAGTTAATATCACTGAAAGTTGGTCTACGGGCTTCTGAAAAATCAGCACCTACGGCCAAAGAAAAAGTAACGACTCCAGATGTAGAATTTACAGTGGCTAAAAGCGTGTAAATTCTATTGTAGTCAATTGCTAATATGGTTGGTGTAGTTCCATCTGAAGCTTCTGCAGTTGTTAAAGCTGGAGCATCAGCGGTAGTTGTAGCAACCGAGATAACACCATTGTGTCTTACCTGAAAGGTATTGCCATATTTAAAGGTATATTTGCTACCTCCACCTATAGCTAATCCTGGTGCTGTAATACAACCATTGATTCGATAATTCTTATCCATAGCAAGAAATTTATCATTATTAAATTACGACTTTTAACTTAATGAATCTCTAACGTCTTGATTTCTATCAATTAATTTATCTTGGCCTAAAGTCATCGCAATGCGATATTTTTCGGCTAAAATCTTTGCAACAGGTTCTGGTATTTCTACCATAACACCTTTTTGCACTCATAATTGATAACCATTGATAGTAACAATTTCTACTGCCCCTGGTTTTTCTCCGTCTGTTAAAGGAAGCATAAAGTTAATTTTTGGTTTCTTTGAAAGGATTTCTTTGGTTTCAGCAATTACGTCCTTTCCTGTAGGTAATTCTATTTTTCTTAGTTCAACCACTGGAGTATTTTGTACTTCAGGAGGTTTTGCTTCGATAGTACTGCCTACATTATCCTTTGATGGTTCTGGACTTTCATCTATTGCCAATAAAGGATCCTTTTTTATGTCTTTATTACTCATAAGAGTTTTTCCTATTAATTTTTATTAAGGACTTTGGCGTGCGACTTTCCAAAGTTTTATTAGACCTTTGCACTTTCGATTCTTTGAATGAAGTTCTCATTAAGAATCTTAGCAACAAATTTTGACTTTCAACCTGAAGTTGCTCTTTGATCTAATGGATCTGCGGAACCAGCTGATCCTAAAGGTTTGACGATATTCTTTAAAGCTTCACCTGAAATTCTGGTAATACCATAAGCATTTTGGCCAAACACGAGAGTACAATAAACATCGTTAGAGCTTTCCCCTGCTGATGCTTTGATTTTAGCATTATTAGTTTCGATAAAGCGAATATCCTCATAAGAACCAATTTCACCTTCCATAACACCAACTTGACTTGCATATTTTTCAACTGGAATTCATTGACTTGAAGCGATTGCTAAAGTTTTAACTTTTACAGCAATGACTGGGTGAATAATTCCAATAAATGCAGGTTTAATTGGACTGGTGTTGTAACCAGTGGAAGCATTGACTTGGGTTGTTACCTTTCGAGCATTGTTTGCTTTCAAAGTAGCGATAGCAGTATCTAAGTTAGCAAGAGTAATAACATCTCCTGTATTAACATTAGCAGTTTCGGTATTGCCTGAACCTGAATATACTGCTCCAGTTCCAGCATTCATTACGTCTCTGCAGAGTTGATCAATGGTGTCACCGCTTTGATCTCCTAAGAGTTCAGCAGTTTCCATTAATACGGCATCCTCACTTTCATAGGATACGACATCAGAAACAGTAATATAGTCACCATATTGAGCTACAGTGGCTGTAATATCTGTTACTGATAATTGACTACCAACAGGAGTTACACCTTCTGTTAATGGGGTAGTCGCAACGGCTAAATTACCATACCTACGAAATTTGATAGTTTTGGTACCAGCATTCTTAGGAATGTCTCTAACCTGTGCTCAGCGTGTGTGAACAAGTAATGGTAATGCTCTTGTTAAAAGAGTCTTATCATAAAAATTGTTTACTTCGGCTGGTATTTGTGTACGTGTAGTAATCGACATTTTTAAAAATTTAATTAACTATTAAGATTTAGATATTATTGAGCATTACGCCTAATACTATCTTGCTTTGCTTTAAACTCTTCATCACTCATCTCTCAGACACCTTTTTTATTTTCATTGCCACGATTAGAACCACCTCCAGTTTGAGAATTCTTTGCTATCTCGTCAGCTTTTGACTTACGATCAGCTCCGATTTTAAACATTTCCTTACCTGCTATCTCGTAAAATATCGACTCCACTGGAATGTTTTTACGAGACTCGTGTTTCATAAATCGTCTGGCTTTGGACTCATACTTTCGCATATCGGGATTTTCTTTTAGAAAATCATTGACTGCTTTATCGTCCTCGGCATCAAGAGTTTGTTGAATTATTGGAGCAAAGTGTTTAGCTACAACTTTTGTTATCATAGCTTCGTCCTCTGGTGCAATTTCATCATTCTCATCAGATTCATCACCTTCATCATCGTTAGCCTTCTCTTTTTCTTTAAGAAGTTTTGATCGTTGACGTCCGATGATATAATCTTGTTTTGATAATAATGGTTTTCGCACTGGTGGCTCTTCATTATCGTCCACCATTTCTTGTGAGTTGTCTTGGGACTTTGGCGCTTCTTTATCTTTTGAGGGATTAGGATTGCCATTGTCACCTTCGCTTTGGCCACCACTGTTATCCTCACCACCAGTAGTAGTTACATCTGTTTTTTGATCAGCTTCAGAATTGCTGTTCTCGATTTCACTATTATTAATAATAGTTTCATCGGCTTGATTGTTTTCAATCTCTGGCATAATTATAAGTTTATACACACTCTTATTTGGAGAATGCCGAAACCAAATTAAGTGGCTACCATTATTGCTAATGGCCTCATTAGATCGACTAAATCTAATGGCAGAGTCCTTGCGGAGCTCAATTGAACCGTCTACTTTCCCTATAATAAATTATAGGTAGTAAGTAGGAAATCGCCAAAGTCCCTTACTTAGACAGTTCAAGTGAACTTCGCAAAAATCACTGCGAATATTTACTACACTTCACTAATTCTTTTATTAAAGAGCAATTAACTTTATCTACGATTCTCTTTTAATGTTGCTAAATCAATTTCGTTCTTAGTTTGATAATAAGGATCATACGTCTCTTCCTTAGTGCCAGTATCTTCAACAACTTTTCTATATTTTTCCGGAGTATTCTTTAGTTCAATATTCAAATTTCTTTTTATTCTGGCCATATCAATTTCTGTTTCGCTAAGAGTTTGTTGAGTCACTGGATCAAACTTATCTAAAATACATTTCTCTAAATAATTTATATTATCATCTAAAATCTTAACGATAATTGCTCAACCTTCGCTGGCTTGTAAAGAATTAAGAGCATTAATTATACGAGCTTTATCCTTAGGTTCGTCTGACTCTTTTTTAACTGGTACAGTATAAACAACTGTTTGTATTTTTTTTGTTGTTTTCTTTTTAATCATTATTTAGTATTTAATGGCATTTTATTAGTAAGATTATTATTCATAAACTCAACTCCAGGAGCTTTTACTGGTTCTGTCCCAGTAGGATTTTCTGGTCTATTACTTCGAGTGACATCAAATTCAGGACGTGCTCTCTTTAACATCATATCTTTCTTATGGGCTTCAATATGAGCATACTTTTCAGGACTATCTTTAGCCTTATTATGAATCTCCATATGAATGAAGTCATCATCGTAAACTTGGACTGGAACAATCTCACCTGAATCAAGTTTTTGATTCTCTTGTTCAGCATTTAATTCATCGATTGAAGGGGGTAATACTTGTTCTACTTCCTCTTTAGTGAATCCTGATAATCTGCCAATCTTTCTTAAAGCAAAACGAACGTTAGCATTTTGTGGATCAGTGGCCATAACGTCTTTTATAAATAATCTATACTTTTGTAATTCATTAAATTTAAGAGTATCAGAAATAACTTTACTCTCAATCTTAATATCAGGGTCAGTATTAGAAACAATATTTTCTCTGGTTAATGTTCTCCATTTAGCCCCCATAGCACCGACAATACGAATAACTTTTTCATCGATGTCTTTCTCGAAATGTTTTTTATATAAACTATAATATTGTTTTCAAAATCTTCTTTCTGATCATCCAAATATTTTAGCTGATAAAGAATAACGAGTATCAACTTTTGATGAAACCATATTTAATTCAGTAGCTGTTCTCTTTTCATCAGGTGAAGCACCCTGTTGAATATCAGGAGTGGCCGTTGCTCTTTGACTGGCAGCATCTAAAACATCAAGGATTCAATTTACTTCTGATTTTACAGTTTGTCTTTCAATTGGAGCTACCACATTATTTGGATTACCTTCAACTGGAATATGTTTATTGAATTCAATATTTAAGTTACCTCTATTTTTAATCATATTTGAATTATAGATATAGGTTGGATGTAGTCCTAATTTAATTCCAGCTAATGCTAAATTTTGAACAACTGAACGCCCTCTTTGTTTATCCTCAACTAAATCTGGAATAGAAACACCATCTCAATCGTGTGCGATTGGATACATAGCTCTATCAATAATTGGTCAAATATTACCGTCTAATTCAGTAAACCTAACAACAGTTTTTCTATCACTACTTAAAGTAACTAAAACTTTCTTACCTTTATAATGTGTGAATCATTCTAATAGTTTTACATCAGCATTATCGCCTTTCAAGTTCATTCAATTTGTTACGTCCTGTCTACCTTGTGCTTCAGCGCGTGCGGCAGTATTAGCATCAACCAATGATCTAATATCTCCAGTGTCCGCTTTCAAATCGTTATAATTAAAATAAATTCCAGAATTATCCATATCATTTTTTGATAATCTAATTTCACGGCCGCCAAACTTCATAGCACCTCTACCTTTTCTATCGCCATTAACTGAAGTAGCTCTTGGGTCTCTTAATCAAGTCATCATATCAACTACTTCAGGTATTGGACATTTTAATTTTCTATCAAATTCTAACATTAATATTAAACCTCTACCAAAAAATGAAGTGTCTCAATCTCACTCATAATCTATTTGATCCTTTTCCATTTCATCGTAATCATAATTAGCTAAAGAATTTAAATTTTCAGCGGTCTCTTCATCGCCTTCTTCTCTGCCCATAAATTCCACAGCCAATCTATCGTTATATAAAGCGGCTAAAACAGTTTGATGAATTGTAAAAAGTAACGGATCACCAATGGCTTCGTCATCTCTTTTCTGATTGTTGTATAATTTTAACCTAACAGCTCATTTGTCAATTTTAGGTTTCATATATCATCACGCTACTTGATATTCGGCTTCAACCTGATCAATCAAATCTTTATAATCAGTAATTGGTTTAGCCTCAGTTATTTTTGTAGTATTTTGATCTTGAACTTTTTTGTCTTTTTTTATCATAAATAGTTGAGCGATTTCCTATTTAGATATTTTGTGAGCTCGACTTAAAGTTTTATAATTTTTGACTTCTCCTTTGATAGGAGCACCACCACCTTTAGGATAAACAATATGAATGTATTGCTTATCATTCAATCTTTTAGTAATTACTTTTCCACCATTTTTTATTGCATCATCAAATTTCTTTGGCATAATAGTAAATTTATTTATTTCTTTTACGTGCGTATTCTTCCTCATAACTTTCCTTACCATCTGATTCAATTTCTATTATTTGAAATCTTGCGTGGATTACTTTTGAATTAGTATAATTAGAAAATTCATATTCACCTTTACCCATTTCAATTTGTTCGGCTTTTAATTTAAAAAAATAAACCTCACCGACTTTTCAATCTTTTATCTCTGGTAAATCTTTTGAATTGAGAGTAAAAGATGGAAGTGTATGTTGAGGTTCCTTAGATCCGATTATTGAATTTGTTCCTTTGATTATTTTCATAAAGAATAATTTATAATTTAATTATTGGCTATTTCCTTTATTACTTTCATCAAGAACGACATCAATTGTTGTTTCAGCCAAACGACGTAATTGTTTTAACATTAAATCAATATGCTGTCGGCTGTATTGTATTTTTTCTACTTTTAATATATAAAGTATTTTTGTAACTCAATGAGGTTTTAAAGATAAATGAGTTGTATAAAGTTGGCCATTAATTATCGTTAAGTATTCAAAAACATTTTTAAAGTTACGATAATATATTGGACAATCTTTATATTTATCAACTGTAAATGTTGTAATTTTCATATAATTTATTTATACGTGCATTATACACAATTTATTAAAAAAAGTCAAGCGTTTAATGACTATCTTTCGTATGGATCATAATTGACTTCACTATAAGAATTATCATTTGCAACCACCTCTGAAAATGAAGGCTCTATAATCATAATTCTACCAATATTTTCAATGGCGTGATCATCCTTGTCAATTGCTTTTTCCTTCTTATCTTTATCATCGGCAATCTTACCTTTTCATTCGTCCCAACGCAAGTGTTCGAACTCCCAAATAGTGTTAGGACAGGTATCAAAGATATATAATTCTGGAGCTCTTATCATTTCCTCGGCATCACCTACCTTAATCTTTTGAAAAGATAACGCGTCCTCAATTCTACGATCCGATTGGACTCTAACTTTACTAGCAGGGTAATAAGTAAGTCCAAAACCTGATAACTTTTCTGATAAAGATTTACCGGTATCATCGTGTTGATCCACTACTAAAGCGGCAGGTTCGATAATCCTCCTTTGAATTCTATATTGTGAGGCGATATTCTTTATCCTTTCAGCTAATTCCTCCGTACCTCCTTCGCATTTGGCCTTTAATTCAGCTATCACATACTTATTACCCTTTCTATCAACTGCAATCCAATTAACCATATCTGGGTTCCTTGGATGGGTATCTAAAGCTTCATAGACTGTAAAATCTTTATAGGTTATATTAAAAGGTTTGATAACGTGGATATTACGACTGAATTGTTTGAATCTTAAGCCAATAAGATGTTGAAACTTTCCATAAATACGAGCCTGCTTCTCTTCCTCGGAATACTCACCAATCATTTTCATAATAACATCGTGATCTAAATGGCCTCTAATGCCGTGAGTCTTACAAGCATCCTCTACTCCAGCCTCAATATAAACTCTTTGCCCTTTAGTAGCTAAATCTTTATCAGGATTGGCGATGATATGATCATAAAGTCAAGCTCCATATAAAGGTGTCTCTGATATAAAGATAATACCACCTTTACGCATACGAGCAACAGTTGCCTTAAATATGCTCTCTGGTGGTGGTTCATCAAATCAAGCTCATCCTAAAGTTGCGGCTTCAAATTCTTTTGGATCCTGCTCATAAGTCATTACATCAAATTCAAAACCAGTGTCAGTGGTTCAAACACTTTCGAATTGTTTACCTGCCTTAGTAGTTTTATATCTACCTTCAGGGAATCATTCTTTCAATGTTGGTATTAAGTTCTTTCCGATATTAGTTGGATCAGATATAATTCTACCACGTTTAGGGAATGGCCAGTTCTTAAATAAAGGATAATCAAAGTATGGATTCTCATTATCTTTGCCTCATAAGATATTAGCAACAATATTAGCGCTAACACACGTCTTGCCAACGCCATTAGCAGCCGAAAACATAATGATAAAGTTAGTTCCACATCCTACTTGTTTTATAAACTCCTCACACTTTCCATTAGGTTCATAGAATCTCATCTTTTCGTTTTGTAATCTATAAACCTTTTCTTCCTTAACTCTGCGAAGTTCATCTAATACTTTTTCAGGATCATCAGAACCACATAATTCTAATACTCTTTTTTGAATATCCTTATTAGTCATTTTCAATTTGTTTAGTAGGTTTTGTTGACTGACGTTTTAATAATAGATCCTCCGCGTTATCAAGGGAAGTTCCACCTTTAGATTGAGGATTGCCGATTAACTCTCATCATTTGACTGGAGTTTCGCTTTCAAAGAATATATTAATACCAGCGCAATGATCAACTTCGTGTTGAAATATCTCACTGGCAATACC
>Ga0172381_10005513_pt1 | contig 12813 bp, 22 predicted proteins | sample Leawel6488metaG_FD_119754 | JGI IMG/M metagenome (GOLD analysis project Ga0172381, IMG submission 119754) | Leachate microbial communities from a municipal landfill in Southern Ontario, Canada - Leachate well 64-88 metaG | ecosystem: Engineered > Solid waste > Landfill > Unclassified | place...
ACACCAATTCCACACGGTGGATGTAGAAAGAAAGGCGGTCGTAGAGGACGTCGTGTTTAATTGAGGTTTAAAAAATGAAACTAAATATAACTGAACAAAAAGAAGATTCAATTTCTTTTGTTCTTAAAGATGTCACACCAGCATACGCAAATACATTAAGAAGATTGATGATTTCTGAAACGCCAACTATGGCGATTGAAGATGTCACATTTTTTAAAAACGATTCAGTATTATATGATGAAATTTTAGCACATCGTTTAGGTTTAGTTGTTTTAAAAACAGATCTAAGTTCATATAATATGCAAAGTGTATGTTCTTGTAAAGGAGCTGGTTGTGCTCAATGCCAATTAAAACTAACCATGGATGTTGAAGGTCCAAGAACAGTTTATGCAAAAGATTTAGTTTCATCAGATCCAAAAGTAGTTCCAGTTCATCCTAATACAGTTTTAACAAAATTGTTAGAAGGTCAAAAATTAAAATTTGAAGCTGTAGCAATATTGGGAATTGGAAAAGAACACACTAAATGGAGTCCAGGTTTAATTTGGTATTATCATGAACCAACAATAAAAGTTAATTGTAAAGGTAAAAAATTTGAAACTGTAAAAGATCATTTCCCTCCACAAATATTCAATAAAAAAGGAGAGATTGATGCAGAATTAATTAATTCACCACAATTACTTGATGCTTGTTCAGATATAGATCCAGAAGTAGTTTCAATAACTTTTGATAAAACTTCATTTGTTTTTAAAGTTGAATCATTTGGAGCACTTACTCCAAAAGAAATTGTGCAAACTGCGTTAGATATGTTTGACAAACAAATAGATTCATTTGCAAAATTGGTTAAAGAAATTTAATCCATAAAGCGGAAGCCCATCCATTTCACGCGGAAGTGCCGGAGTGGTCAAACGGGCTTGGTTGAGGGCCAAGTGGCTTAGTGTCTGCGCGTGTTCGAACCACGTCTTCCGCATTACAATCAAGTCAACATCTTTGTTGGCGAAGGTGCAAAGAAATTTGCATTTGTGTCCCAAAAGGACAAATAAAAAAACGAGGGAAGAATCCCATGAAAGGTATAAAAAACAATCAGTTGGAGCGAGTAATTGTTGATTTGAAAACACTCGCAATAGAAAAAAAAGTACCGCTATGGAAAAGAATAGCAACTGTGTTAGAAGCACCTCTAAGTAATAGGCCTGAAGTGAATATATTCAAGCTACAAAAACACTTAGAAGATGGAGATACAGTAATTGTTCCTGGAAAAGTTTTAGGTACTGGCGATCTTACAAAGAAGATAAATGTTGTTGCATTATCTTTGTCTGAAACTGCAAAGCAAAAAATACTTGATGCTAAAGGCAGCATAATGACTATTGAGGAATTAATGAATAAAAATCCTCAAGGAAAAAAAGTTAGAATTATGGGGTAAATAAGATGATAGTTATAGATGCAACAAATTTAATCCTTGGACGAATGGCAACATATGCAGCTAAACAAGCTTTGTTAGGTCAAGATGTTCGAATCGTAAATGTTGAAAAAGCAGTAATCTCAGGAACTAGAGCCAAAGTTATAGAAAAAATACATACAGATATGCTTAGAGGAACTCCTGCAAAAGGACCTTTTATTACAAGACAACCTGATAGATATGTTCGAAGAGTTGTGAGAGGAATGCTTCCATACAAACAACCAAAAGGAGCAGACGCTTACAAAAGAGTACTTTGTTACAAAGGACTTCCTACAGAATTTAAAGATATAAAACCTTTAGAACTAAAAGATTGTTCTACAAGTAAACTGACAACGCTAAAATATGTTACTGTTGAAGAAGCATTGAAATTTAGTTAGGTGAAATTCATGAAATCAATAGTTGAAAGTGGAAAAAGAAAAAGTGCAATTGCGAGAGCAAGCATAAAAAAAGGAACAGGTAAAATTAAAATAAATAAAATAGACATATCTATTTACGAACCTGAAATTGCTCGTTTAAAAATACAAGAACCATTAATCGTTGCTGGAAAATCAATTGATAAATACGACATTTCTGTAACAATGAATGGTGGCGGAATTGCAGGTCAAACTGCAGCAGCTAGATTGGCAATTGCAAGAGGTTTAGTTGAAGTTGAACCTAAATTAAAAGAAGTTTTTTTAGAATACGACAGACAATTACTTGTAGCAGATATTAGACGAAAAGAATCAAGTAAACCAAATTGTCATGGACATGCTCGTTCAAAAAGACAAAAATCCTACCGTTAGTTCGGTATTTTTATTTAATTTTTTATTAAGAGGCCAATAAAATGATAATTCCAATAAGATGCGTAAGTTGTGGCAAACCAATAGGTCACCTTTGGGAAGAATTTAAACGAAGAGTTCAAGACAAAGGAGAAAATCGAAAACAAGTGCTTGATGAATTAGGTGTAGAACGATATTGTTGTAGAACTATGTTCATGGGACATGTAGATTTAATTGACACAGCAGCAAATTTCAAAAAGTGTTAATTTTTTTATTTTCATATGGTACAAGGAAGACCTGTAAAAAGCGTGGTTAGAGACCGATTAATAGAAATATTATTCGTAATCGGAAAAGATACAGCCTATAATCTCCATAAACATTATGTTTCAATATTTGGTAAGTGTTCCCAAAGAAATATTTATTATCAACTTCAAAAAGGAAAAGATTTAGATTTATTTCAAATTGAAGAAATAGTTGATGAAAAAGGTAATTTTTCTTGGGGGGAAACTGCTAGAAAAGTTTATTTTAAACTTGGGAAAGGAGCAAAACCTCAAATAAATTTAGAAGTTAGAAATTATTTTGAACACAAAAAGAAGTGAGACTCTGAAGGTGTTAAAATGAAGGAAATGAAGTTAGAGAATGGTTTTGATTTTGAGACTTTTGAGTACAAAGGTTGGACTCACAGAGATGAATTTTTAGAAAAGCATATTGGAGATAATACTATTACAATTGAAGAAAATCAAGATACACATGATTTCAATGTATATGTGACTCACCATACTGATTTAAAAAAATCTTCTTTTCACAATAAAACATTTAAATTAAGATGTAATTTGACTAAAGAAAAAATAGCTTATTTAGGCACAAATATTGAAACTGTGGTTGAAGAGGAAAATAATCTAACAAAAATAACTGTTGAATTATATCGTTTGCCTGTAATAATTTATCCATGTACATTTAAAGAAAAATTAGATATGTTTGAGAAATATGTTAACTTGCTTTAAAACAATGAATTTATATATTTGTTTATGTTGAAATCACTTATGTTACGTAAAATTACGGATGCGAATTTAAAAGGTAAAAAAGTTTTTATTCGTTGCGATTTTAATGTTCCAATATCTAGAGGAAAAATTCTTGATGAGTTTAGAATAATTTCTGCTTTGAAAACAATAAACTACGTTCTTAAAAAAGGAGCTAAACAAATAATCTTAGCAAGTCATCTTGGAAGGCCTGAAGGAATTGATTTAAACTATTCTTTAAAACCTGTGGTTGCTAGATTAGAAAAACTATTGGAAAGAAAAGTTGTTTTCAATGAATTGAATTCAACCAATAAAATAATTCTTCTTGAAAATCTAAGATTTGATTCAGGAGAACAAAAAGGATCCAAATCTTTCGCTTTAAAACTATCTAAACTTGCAGATGTTTATATTAACGATGCGTTTGGAACATCACATAGAAAAGATGCTTCTGTTTACGTTCTTCCTAAATTACTACCATCTTACGCAGGATTTTTAGTCATACAAGAATTAGAAAATTTAAATATTAAAAATATGAAGAAACCAATTGTAGCAATATTTGGCGCTGCAAAAATAAAAGATAAATTACCTTTGCTGAAGAAATTGTTAATAAATGTTGATAAAGTTATTTTAGCAGGTGCAAGTGAATTCACATTCTTTAAATCATTTGGTTTAGGTGTTGGTAAATCTTTATATGAAGAAGAATTAATTAAAGAAGCAAAAAGCCTTTTTAAAAAATATTCAACCAAAATGATTTTTCCATTAGATTTTAATGGAGAAATTGATGAACATAGAACTTTAATTGGAATTCCTTTTGATCAAATTCCTAAATCAATGTATTGCTATGATGTTGGAAAAAAATCGGTGAAGTTATTTAAAATTGTTTTAAAAGATGCTCGCACAATAATTTGGAATGGTCCTTTAGGAATGTTTGAGAAAAAGCCTTATGATAAATCAACTAATGATTTAGGTAAATTTGTTTCTGGGTTGAAAGCGAAAACAATAATTTGTGGTGGAGATACTGTTTCTGCTCTTAAGAAGTATAAATTCAGTTATGTTTCTACAGGCGGTGGAGCGAGTTTGAAACTGTTAGCTGGTGATCGGTTACCAGGTGTTGAAGTTCTTAATGATTAATTTTATGATCCGAAATTATTGCATCATTCCATATTTTTTATTCTTTGCAGTCATCTTAAGAAAATAGTTTAATCTTTTATTAAAAAATTCAGGGCGAGTTCTGGATTCTTCTATCCACCCTATACGAATTCGTTTGTAAGATTCAGGGAAGTTCTGGAAGTTTTCCCAAGTTGTTTTATCCTTCTTTAATAATTTAAGAATATCGTCTTGGATCACATATGTTGAATTTATTGATGAAGCATCAAACACATGTTTAACCGCATTGAGACCTTTTACAGTCATTTTCTTTTTTTCAATAAGTTTGTGAATCCGTTCTTTATTTAGTTGTGAAAGTACGCTATTTGATCTTCTTGGAGAAAATCTCTGAGCAAAACTTTTATCATCTATGTTCTTTAATATACTATCTATCCAACCATAACAAAGTGCTTCTTCAACTGCATCATTGTAAGGAATTCTTTTTTTGCCAGAGGATTTTCTATAATAAACTAGCCAAATTTCTTTTTCTTTATTGTGGTTTTTAATTAACCATGAACGCCATTGTTTTCTATTAGTTAAACGTAATGTTTTTCCTATGTCCATATTTTCTTAAGAGGTTATTAGATATATAAAACATTCTATAGGTGCACTTTTTTAATTGAAACTAATCCTTGTTAAATCCCCCGAACGCAGTGAGAGCGCAGCGTGGTCGAGGAGTTTTGAAAAAACTCCGAAGAAGTCAAATCTTGGCACCCGTAAATAATGAATCTATATTTATATCTGAAATCTCAACTAATTTTTTTAATTTCCTGAATTGCTTTTTTGCTTCATTCAAATGACTTTTAGCAGTTGTTTTTTGTAAATATTCTTTAGGTAATTCTTTATTAATAATCTCAAAAGTTCTTGTTATTTCCCAAAGAACATAAACATATCTTAGTAATATGGCAAAAGTCTTAGCTCTATTTAAAATAGTTTCATCAAATCTTAATTTTGAATATTCTCTCAAAAATAAATCCAATTGTTGTTTATTTAATTCAAAATCAATAAGAGTATTTGCTATATCTTTTGCGGGGTCAGAATATTTTACAGATTCCCAATCAATTAATTTTATCTCATTATCTGTTTCAACCAAATTCTGAGGACATAAGTCGCCATGAATTAAACCAAATTCATGTGTTTCTTTTTTTGAAATTTGATTCATAATTTGAGAATCTAAAATAGATAAAATGTCTGAAAATTTATTTTTAGTATATTTGTTTATTTGTTTAAAATATTCTTCTGATTCCTTAAAATAATGCGAATATGTGTATTCTTGTTTTTTCATAGAATTTATTTTTTGATTATGTAAACTAGCAAGCACTTTTGCTATATTCTTAACTTGTGAATCTGTAAATGTTCTTTTTCCCATCCTGAAAGGGTGACCTTTAATAAAATCAAGAATAATAAATTTAGGATTTTTATTATGTAAATAAACTGGTTGTGGAGAAATGCCTAAATATTGAATCTTTACTAAATTATCAAATTCATCTTTTGATTTATTTGGCATTTCTTTATCAATATTAACTCTACAAATAAACTTCTTATCGCCTAATTTGAAAACATAATTTAGATTACCTTCTCCGACTCCTAATTTTTTGAATGAAGCAAAATTAATTTCTTTAACTCCAAACAATTCAGGATCAATAGTTTTTATGATTTCTTTTAGTTGAGATTTCATTATAATAAACTTAAAACCCATTCATATATAAATTTACTTCTAAGGGTGCCAAGATTTGATTGAATTTAACACTTCATATGCGAAAAAGGGCAAAATCTTATCTTTTAGCATCTATAACTCAAAAATTCAACAAATCAAATCCCAAAAAATGTAACCACTTCAAAGAAAATCTCAATTTTATTTATAAATAAATCTTATCATGATGATCATAATCTTCAAATGAAACTATTTTTGTTTCATGATTTATTTTAAAAACCAACACAAAATGACCAATATGAACTCGATTTAAGCTTTTCATATTATGATGAAGAAATTTATAACTATGTTCGGGATTTTGAAGAATGTTTTCAATTTTATTTCGAACTTTGGTGAACTCAATATAATCTTTCTTTTTTAATTTAACTAATTTTTTTATAATTGCATCACTATATTCATCTGAATACATTTAATTTACCTCAAAGCATTCTCTAAAACTTCTCTAGAAAAATGTTTGCCCTTTGTGATTTTATCAATTTTTTCTTTGTATTCAGGCCTTAAACCTTGTTCTAAAAACGAATCTTCATATTTGTTGACAACTATGTTAATTGCCTCAGATTTATCCTTGAGACCAAATTTAGCTTTTACAATATTTAAAACTCTATTTGTGTGCTCATCAATATTAATTACTGCTTGTACCATATATACATCACATACATAGATATACATATGAAATATATAAAACTTTCGATTAAAAATCCGTTAAATCTCCGGAATTCTCGCAAGAGAGTATAAATAACACCAAATCAAATTAATCCTATGAATGAAATAATGCTAAAATCAAAAATACATACAATCAGAGGAAAACAAGTAATGTTGGATTCAGATCTAGCTAAATTATACGGTATTGAAACTGGAGCATTAAATAGAGCAGTAAAACGTAATATTGAAAGATTTCCACAAGATTTTATGTTCCAACTAACGGAAGCAGAATCTCAAAAATTTAACTCGCGAAGTAACTTGTTGAAAAATGAAACTAACTTGAAATGCCAAATTGGCACATCAACTTGGGGTGGTAAAAGATTCTTATCACACGTATTTACAGAACAAGGTGTTGCTATGTTATCTGGTATTTTGAGAAGTGAGACTGCAATAATGGTGAATATTCAAATTATGAGGGCCTTTGTTCAAATGAGACATTTCTTACAGTCAAATGCAGAAATCTTTCAACGACTAGACAAAACTGAACAAAAATATGGAGTTATTAACTAAACTTCCTTAATCACTTTTCTCTTCTTAAATAATCCCCGATATCAATAACATTCTTATAAAGTATTTTACCTTTGTTCTTAGTTTTCACAGCATAACCTAAAACTTCATCTTTATTATTTAACACAATAACAAAAGAATCGTCTCCAAATCTTTCTACAATACTGTTTTCAAACAAATCCCTTCCACATGCAAAAAGCCAAGCAGATTTAGAGTCGACTTTAACTTTTTTATTTGTAAACGGAGCAAGCATTTGCAACAAAGCCATAGAAGGTTCAAAAAGTTTACTCTTTCTAGCCAAAGGTAACCCCGAACTAAAAGGAGGAAACTTTACCCCTTCAATCAATTTTTTAGTTTTAGGATTTAATAAATAATAATCTTTACCAATTATCTGAACATCTTCAAAAGGAAAATTCATTTTATTTAAATCGACAAATTTCTTCACAAACTTAGTTAATTCTTCCATTTCCATTTAAAAAGTGGTTAAGTTTTTATATCTACCTGTTTTTTGCTTTCTCATGTCAAGTAAAAACTTCACAAAAGCATTGCAGAAAAAAACTGCGATGAAACACATAGAAAACTTATTTCAACATCAAAATGAAGTTATAACTAAAGATATTTCTCTTGCACAAAGGTACTTGGACACAATCCGAAAATTAGCAATGTCATTCAGAATACGGCTTCCTAGAGACATAAAACGAAGTTATTGTAAACATTGTTATGTCATCAAAACACCTGAAAATACGAGAACTCGTTTAAAAGGAAGCAAATTAACTATTTTTTGTAAGAATTGCAACAAATTTACTAGAATTCCATATAAATGAACCCTGTGCTACTCGAATTCTGTCATCAAAGTCTTTTGGACACCTCTAGTTTCAAAAGGACACAGGGGTAAATGTAGGAAGAAAAACCCATTTATAAACATTGGTTAAAATTATAAATCTTGAAAGAATCTTTATTTTTATGGTTGGAGCATATGTTTTTGATTTTGATGGTGTAATTAACGACAGTTTAGATTTAGTGTATTCGTTTAACAAAATAATCGATCCAGATTTAACCTTAGATCAATATAAAAAAAGATTTGAAGGAAATTTATATTCATCCACAGATGTGACTCCAGAAAAAATTTTACAATATTTTCAATTAAAAGGAGATTCAACTGAAAAAGCTCTTTTAAAACAACACATTAAAGAAACTCTTTTAGCATTATCTAAAAAAGCACCATTATTCATAATAACTTCAGATAGAACGTCTGCAGTAGAAAAATATTTTCAAAATCACGGAATTGCTCAAATTATAACTCAAGTATATGGTGTTGAAATACATCATTCAAAAGAAATTAAATTCGGTATGTTGTTTAAAGACCATAATTTGAACAAAGAAGATTGCGTATTTATTACAGATACTCTTGGAGACATCATAGAAGCCCATAAAGTGGGTGTAAAAACAATAGGTGTGACTGAATTTGGCTTTCATGACTCCCTAACACTTCAAAAAGGAAATCCTTACAAAATAATATCTAAATTGGAAAAATTGTTGTATTTCTAATAAGTACTACCTTAAAGTAACAACAAAACCGAAAGATTTAAATACTAGTACGTCTCAACTATTGTTACTGGTGAGTAACAATGAGTGAAAATAAAACCCCTTTGGGAATAGGTGTATCAATTGATGGACATATTTTACCTATACCTAGAGAACATATCGCTTGGTCTGAAGATGAATTAAGAACGGTTAAACTAGGTGATCCTATATTTTATGATGGTCCTTCTAGAGGTCGTTTGGCTCCAGGAAACCTTTTGCTTAAAGCAGAAAAAGCTTATTATTCTAAGGAAGAGGCATTAAACGACTTAAAGCAATTTCCATACAATATTTTAAAATCTGACGAGGCGCATTACTATGATTAATGATTTTGAGTTAAACCGAGAATTAGCTAAATTTAAAGATCCTGAACCTAAAACGGAGGTTTGGGGATTTAAAGTTCAATCCGACAAAGGTATTGAGAAAACATTACAATATGATTATTTTGGATTAAATGAAAAACGGTTTAATCAAGAATCAGCCAATAATATGTACCCTCATTTTTCAATACAATACTTAGGTTCTCCTTCTGAAAATGAATTAGTGGTTAAATTAACCAACGAAGGTTTAGCAAATGAAGGATTTTATGTAAAAAATTGGTACAAGATTAAGGAGAGAGTCTAAATGACTAAATTAAAAATTAAATTAGGAAAAGGCCTTGTTTTAGAAGCTCCAATTAATCTAAATATGGATGTTGAAGAGTGGAAAAGAATGACCTCATACATAAATTCATTATTAAATATTAAAAGGTGAGACTGATGAGTGAAGAAAATCATGATGAATATGAAGAAAATTTGTTCGAAGATTTTGGAGAAGGTTTTGAAGATGAGTTTGAAGTAGAAACTGAAAAATCATATGAGGAGGCCTTTGAAGAAGAACAAGAAAAAGAAGCTAAAGATCAAAAACAAGCTGAAGAAGAATTTCTTAAAGATGAACAAATTGATGAATCAGAATATGAATTTGACTCAGTTGTTGGTGGGAGAGATAAAAAACCAATAATGAGTTTACTAAACAAAGGAAAATTATCCAAATATGAGATGGATGATTTGCTCAACCAATTATAATCTTAATTTGAGGGGCTCTCAAATTAAATCTCAAGATAATCACCTCACATACACACCTGCTTTTGAGAGCCCCTCATTATTTTCTCAGAATAAGTAGGTGAAATTTATGTGTTTACCTAGTCACTAGAGAGTAACAACATAAACGAAACATTTAAATACGGATTAACCTTTTCTGAGTTAATGCCTGAAAGAGGCATAAGAGGTTAAAAATGACATTCAAAGGAAAAGAGATTTTGAAATATGTTGCAGGCGCTTTTATTGGTGCTACATTAATGATGAGCATAGATAAACTCTGTGACTCAAATGCGCAGGCATTCTTGATTTCAGATATGAATGGTGATGATTTAAATGAAATTGTGGTTTATAAATCTGGATTTAACATATTGCCTGATAAAAGGGATTTATTAGTATCTCCAAATTACAAAACAGTAAAGCAAATTTCACCAGAATTATCAAGTACGTTAAAATATAAATAAATTATTTTTTATTTTTAATTCTTCTTACTTTTTTATATGTGTAGTTTGCTAACTTTTTCGTTGTACAATATATTCATACTAACAAATTTGTATTCTAAGGAAATTCAACATGTCTTCCGAGATATTATTTGTTTTGTAAATTGCTTTATATCTCCAAATTCCGAAATTCTTCATTATTTTCTTAACATATAAATTTATAAATAAACATATAATTAGGATTTTATGGTAAAAACAATTCACATATGTACTGTTTGCGAAGAAAAATTCAATACTTTTGACGAAGCTGAAGAACATGAACGCCTTCCAATAATTGAAGGAAATTATGAAGGCAAAGTTGCTCACGTTTCAGGAAGTTTAGATTGGTACGGATTTATAAGAAAACTCACACATATAAGCACAAACAATCATGAAAAATATTATGAATTCTTACTTATTCCTTCTCCAGATTTGATTGATAATGATCCAAAAAAAGGCGTATTTGTTCAATATGAGGCTACAGATATAACTGGAATACAATCTCGGATGGAGTCTGGAAGATATCGTTCGCTCTCTGAAGAAGAATTAAAAAAAGTGAATGCATTTTATACAAGTCGACTTAAGGAGGATTCTAGATTTCCTAAACCAACTTCTGAAAAAGGATACCAATCAATTTAGAGAATAAATCAAAAAGAAGCCATCTTAGTTCAAGTTTTCATTAATTCGACTCATTCTTTCGTACAACTTTATAAATAAATGTATTTTTTTACATCCATGGAAATTATTTCACAAGGAGCGGAAGCAGTAATTGAATTAATAGATGGCAAAATACATAAAAAACGAATATCAAAATCATACAGACATCCTAAGTTAGATAATAAAATAAGAATTTTTAGAACTAAACGAGAACAAAAAGTAATGAAGAAACTTTCTGAACTTGGAGTAAATGTTCCAAAATTATTTCCTTCTGAAGATGAATACACCATTGTAATGGAATATGTGGATGGAAAAAGATTAAGAGATGAGTTACCTATGCAAAAAGACAAACTAATTCTTGTTGGAGAATGGTTGGCTAAAATGCATGATGAAGGAATAATTCACGGAGATTTAACAACATCAAATATTTTATTAGATAAAAAGGATAATTTATTCTTAATCGATTTTGGTTTATCTTTTTTCTCACAAAAAATAGAAGACATGGCTGTAGATGTACATTTATTAAAACAAGCTTTCCAAAGCACGCATTATAAAGAAGCAGATGAGTTATTTGAACAATTCCTTAAAGGATATTCTGGAGCTAAACATTTAGAGAAAATTATGCTTCAATTAAATGAAGTTCAACTAAGAGGCAAAAACAAACATTAAAAGAAGAATTTTTAAACTCTCAATTCTAACAAAATACTTATGATAAAAAAAATATTCATTTTTTTGGTATTAACTATATTATTTTCTTCGTTAATTTCAGCAGTAACTTTAAATCAAATTAAAAGTTTGACTTTACTTTCAGTATCTGAAGCCCAAAATGATACCTACATAGGACATACAGCTAAATTATATTTACAAATACGTCCAGGAGGAGGAGCAATATTCATAGAAAGTTATCCTCTTTCCAAAATGGATACACAATTGTCTGCGAAAATTGCAAATGATGTTGCTTGTTCATTAACGAACATAGATTGTTCTAAATATGATTTTTTCTATACAATACGTGCAGATTCCCCTATTGTTGGAGGTCCTAGTGGAGGTTCAGCAATAACACTTTTAACTCTTGCTATGTTAGAGGAGATTCCTGTAAGTGAAGAAATTGCTATGACTGGAATGATTTCATCAGGAGGAGTGGTATTGCCTGTTGATGGAATAAAAGAAAAAATCACAGCAGCACAAGAAGCAAATTTAAAAATGGTTTTCATACCTGAATTAGCTTTAACTAATGCGTTTGAATTAAAAGAAAATCAAACAACATTAACATATGAAGATTTAATTAATTTTTCAATCTCAATAAAACCAATAACAAACATAGCTCAAGCTTTAGATGTAATTTCAAATAAAGAAAGCTATTCTCAAGATACATTTCAAGTAACTAAAGAATATACTTTAACTATGAAAGAAACAAGAGATAAATTGTGCCAAAGAACAAACGAGCTTTTTTTATCTTTAGAAGAATACTCTAATGAACCGTCCTTTATAGATGCACAAAAACAACTAAATCTTTCAGAAGAAACAAATTTAGAACAAAAATATTATGCTTCGGCTTCATTTTGTTATTCAGCAAACATCAAATTAAGAGAATTACAATTAAGAAATATTTCTCAAGAAGTATTATTTCAAAATTATCTTTCATTACAAAATTCATTAAAAGAATTAAACCAACAAGTTGACCAGTATAAATTGAAAACATACACGGATCTCGAAGCATA